>ERZ810555.22-NODE-22-length-59940-cov-11.0807_pt1 | contig 59940 bp, 75 predicted proteins | sample MGYA00520328_ERZ810555 | MGnify/ENA primary metagenome ERZ810555 (study PRJEB31588, sample SAMN03399021) | human gut metagenome | study: EMG produced TPA metagenomics assembly of the PRJNA231909 data set (A prospective, longitudinal analysis of the...
AACAGATATCACAACGCTTAAAAATGGTGTAGCAGGGCTTACCACAAATCTTTCCAATGTAACAAAAGCCATTGACAAGGAAACCACTGCCCGTCAGAATGCGGATAATGCCATTAAAAAGACAATGGGGGATGTCTCAGACGCTGTAGATGTAAAAGGCGGTACAATTTTCGCAAAAATTTCTACGCTGTGGCAGAAAATTACAGAGGTATCCAAGAAGGTGAATGATACGGATCAATGGACTGACGGTATTGTTTTGGTGAACAGCACTGGAAGTAACTCTGGAAAAACGGTGCGGTACGAGAACGTAACCGGTGGAACACATGCCGGCGGCATCCGGTGGAAAATTAATGGAAACCTTGTGGGGCTGACCAATATCAAGTCGACAAGCAACATTACCATACAGTATGGTGCATCGACCCCGGATATAGTCTGCAGCTATGAACAGGGCAGTGGATATCTGTACATCTATGTAGATGCGGATTACAAGGCAGCTGCACTGGCCAGAAATATTACAATTGATTCCATCCATGTTGAGTCAGAACAGTAAAATGAACGGTGGAAACCTGTCAATTATCGAGGCCTCCCGACTGGAATACACAGAAAACAAAGGGGAGGATGCAGTTCATGGTATCCTAATTTGTGAAATGGGAAGCGAGGAAAGATATCTGGCATAAGATGCTGTATATCCAACATACGGTTATAATCCAGCAGAGCGACAACATGAAAATTAGGTTCTTGCCGGATATAACATAAATTTCTCCTGAAAATGACGTCTGTAGTTATATGGGGATCCATGAGGACATAAGGACATTTGAACATCAGAGTATTATCGGAAGAAAGGGAGTACAGGACTTCCAGTGTATGATTACAGGTGTGTAATCATACACAATTCACCGCGAGAAAAAAGAAGCAGTGGAATCCTGGATCAGTCTTTTACCATAGGAGAAAAAATTTAAAGCAGGCGCATTTTTAAAAAAAGACATCTGGCTTTACTGTGAAGGTCAGTCCGGGAAGATCGGAAAGTAACTATTGTAAAAATATTTTTTACATCAATCCATACAAACCATATAAACACCGTGGTCCTGCTAACTAAGCACAGTATTGGGAAAGCAGGATCACAAAAACTGTAAGATATGGAAACAGACATTTTTTAAGTTATTAACAGATGTTAACAAGTTAATAGATGTTAATTTAAAAATTACAATTCAACAACTGAGAAGCCCGGAATTTGCTTTATAAATTCCAAAACATACGCATTAAAAAGAAAGGAGCCGGAAATGAAACATTTATTTACAAAAGTTTCGCAAATTTTCGTGGGGGGGGGTAAAATCCCCTCCGAGATAAAATCTCAATCAAAATCACCTAAAAACTTAATACACGATCATACAGAAAAAATCAGAACATTTGCTTTTTGCATTATTTTTGCTCTGCTATGGGGGACTTCTCCCGTGGGTGCTGCTGTGAATGACAATTTACAGACTGTAGCTCAGGCACTGCTTGGGCCGGTCGATGCACAGGTAACAGGATCTTACGAATCTGCGTCTACAAATGCAAAACTTAATAGTTTGCAGAAACAGGTTACAACGCTTCAAGATTCCGTAAATGAATTGCGGACAGCATTGGGAAAGTAGGTGGATTCACATGAAAAATGGCGGGATATTAAGAAAAATTGTATCTTTGATTATTTCGTCTATATTGATCTGCAGCATTCCGGTTTTTGCATCTAATGTACAGTCTAATGCAAACAGACAGGAGAACAGGCTCGTATCGACAATTGGACAGACAGATGATGTTGTGGCAACTACTTATGAAGCAGCAACTACTAATGCCAAACTGAATTTCCTGAAGAACAGTTTTGGTTCCATACAGGAAAACATTGATTATCTAATTCAAAACTGCAGCTCAAAACTTACAGTATGGGTTAATTCTCACGATGAATATTACAACGGAAAAACAATAACGCTGACAAAAGATGGTGTGACTGTCAGAAAATGTCAAATGTATAGCCATAACGGGCGTTATGAAGCAGAATTTCCAAAACTGGCAGACGGCGCATATCAGGTTGATTATTTTTTCAAAATTGGAAACGGCGGCATATTACATCTGAAAACAAATGTAACGATCAGTGGCCAGGATGTTTTAAGACAGCTGTTTGGTGATCTGCAGCAGATGACCATGGCAGATATACAGGCAGCATGTAAAGCTGGTGTTATCAACCAACTTGCAAGTGTCGGGGATACGTTCAGCGGTGGTACAAACTACACCTATACAATCATCGGAATTGACCAGGATAAGCCAAGCGACACGAATGGAAATCTGCTTCCATCAAACAGTTACGGCAACGTTCTCACTGTAATGCCACTGGGGGCACCCGCCGGTAAGGGAAATAATCAGCCGGTAGCAACAAATGCTTATGCGACACCTTATGCGACATCTTCTGGTTCGCCTACAGAAAGGATAAAATATGATATAATCGATGTTGTTGATTGGGCGTCATCGTATATGCGTTCTGTAATAATGGCATCGTGCTACAATAAACTGCCAGAGGCTACGAAAAACGTTATAGGCTCAGTGCAAAAGATAACCGGTACATATTTTGATGGAAACCAGACTACAGGGGATAAAGTATTCTTGCTTTCAGGTAAGGAGGTATTTGGTGGAGATGGTTACGGAAATGGATCGTATTGCCTTTCAACAGAAGCATCAGCGACGTTCCAGTATCAGTATTTTTCAAATATCGCAACATCAATAGATAGTCGAAAAAATATTACTAATGTTAATATATGGTGGCTTCGGAGTCCTTCCTGCGATGGTAATCCCCGATTTTGTTATGTCTTAAATGGCGAATCCGGCGTAGGCGATGCGCGCATGGAATATGCTGTTTTACCAGCGTTCTGCATTTACTGATATCTTTATTCTATTTTTATGATCGTGTATACCTTGAATGAAAGGGGACACGATACTATGTCTAAAAAATATATCAAATATTTCGGGGGGGGGGTAAAATCCCCTCCGAGATAAAATCTCAATCAAAATCACATAAAAACTTAATACACGATCATACAAAGGGCAAGCAATTTTTATTGTTCACCGTATTTGGAATATTGATAGGAACAACGCCTGTTGCAGCAAATGTTAAGGATAATCTTTCTGGACAATTTATGCATCTGCTTGGATCGAAAGAAGCAATCACTAATGCATCTGGCTACACTAATGCATCTGCAAATGCAAAAATCAATTATCTTGAAAAAAGGATTGAAAATTTGCAAAATAAAACAGAAGTTTTGAAACAAATTATTGATGCAAAGTAAGGATGGTGGTTGTATGAAAAAATCTAATGGTAAAAGAAACATAGTTATTACAGCAATAATCCTTACCTTTATTATCTTCTTTAATCAGATCCCGGCAAATGCGGATGTAACTGACAATCTACAGAATTCAATTGCAATTATTCTGGGACATGTGGATGACACGCTTGGAACATCATTTGAACAGAGTACAACCAATGGTAAATTAAACCAGATGAAAAAAGTGGTAGATACTCTTGATACATCAATGGATCAGATGATTTCTCCATATGTAGGCAGTCTTACCCTCTGGGTGGACAGCAACAGTGGCACATATGCCGGACAGACAGTTACGGTAACCAATGCAAAGGGACAAAGCCAGACGGGCCGATTTGTTGCAAGAAACGGACATTATGAGGTGGATTTTCCATCACTCATAAAAGGAAGTTACACAATTGCATATCCATATGTGGCAAGCAGTAAGATCTTAAACCTTACCACAAGTGTTACCTTAAACGGATCAGCTAAGAGACAGCAGCTGTTTGGCGATCTGCAGCAGATGACGATTGCAGACATTCAGGCATGTTGTAAGGCCGGCGCGATTACAAGCATTGCAAAAGTCGGTGATACATTTAGTGACGGTACTTATACATATACCATCATCGGTATCAACCAGGATAAACCGTCTGATGCAAATGGCAATGCATTAAGTAAGAGCCAGTACGGTGATGTACTTACAGTTATGCCACTTGGCGCACCAAAGGGAGCAACAAACGGTCAGCCGGTATCCATGAATGCCGGTGCTACGCCTTGGGGTGTAAATTATGCACCGATGAACAGCGATGGTTCAAACAGTGGAAGCTGGGCATCATCACAGATGAGAAGCACCACAATGCCACAGTATCTTGCAAAACTTCCACAGGCTACACAGAATGCCATTGGCTATGTTCAGAAAGTTACTGGAACCTGGAACGGAAATAGTACCAGTGGTGGAAATAACTCGATAACAGGAGATAAATGCTTCCTGCTTTCCGGCAAAGAAATCTTCGGTGGAAGTGGTGTCATCAATGGATCACACTGTACGGCAAACGAAGCAAATGCAACGTTCCAGTACCAGTATTTCCAGAGCATTGCAACAACACCTGCAAGCCGGAACATTAACAGTTCAGCCAACCAGTATTGGTGGCTCCGCAGCCCGTACTACGGCTACAACGACAGTTTCTGCAATGTCAACGCAGGCATTTCCGACAATAACGGCGGGGGCGGCGACATAGGTGTTTTTGCCGCGTTCTGCATTTACTGATATCTTTATTCCATTTTTATGATCGTGTATGCCTTAAATGAAGGGAGACACGATACTATGTCTAAAAAATATATCAAATATTTCGGGGGGGGGTAAAATCCCCTCCGAGATAAAATCTCAATCAAAATCACATAAAAACTTAATACACGATCATGCAGAAAAAATCGGAACATTTGCTTTTTGCATTATTTTTGCTCTGCTATGGGGGACTTCTCCCGTGGGTGCTGCTGTGAATGACAATTTACAGACTGTAGCTCAGGCACTGCTTGGGCCGGTCGATGCACAGGTAACAGGATCTTACGAATCTGCGTCTACAAATGCAAAACTTAATAGTTTGCAGAAACAGGTTACAACGCTTCAAGATTCCGTAAATGAATTGCGGACAGCATTGGGAAAGTAGGTGGATTCACATGAAAAATGGCGGGATATTAAGAAAAATTGTATCTTTGATTATTTCGTCTATATTGATCTGCAGCATTCCGGTTTTTGCATCTAATGTACAGTCTAATGCAAACAGACAGGAGAACAGGCTCATATCGACAATTGGGCAGACAGATGATGTTGTGACAACTACTTATGAAGCAGCAACTACTAATGCCAAACTGAATTCATTAAATGGTAGTTTTCATACGATTCAAAAAAATGTTGATTATCTGATCAACAACTGTTTTTCAAAGTTGACAGTGTGGATTGACTCTACAAACAGCGCATATGCATCTAAGACAGTCATTTTGTTGAAAGGCAGTGGCAGTACGACCGTAGGATCATGCACAATGAAGGCAAATGGCACTCATTATGAAGCTGTTTTTGAAAAGCTACCGGATGGGACGTATACAGTAAAGTATCCGTATATCCTTTCGAATGGAACAGTTCAATCTATCACAACGAGTATTACTATACAGGGAAAAGATGTAAGTAAACGCCTGTATGGGGATTTGTTCCAGATGACAATTGCAGACATACAGAACATGTGTAAAGCAGGAATAATTCATCAAATAGCACATGTCGGAGATACTATAAGTGATGGTACCTATACATATACCATTATCGGAATTAACCAGGATAAACCATCCGATGCAGACGGAACCCTGTTACCGGAAAGTAGTTATGGGGATGTTCTTACACTTATGCCGCTTGGGGCACCTGTAGGTGCTTCTAACGGGCAGCCGGTCACTGTAAACATAAAAGCAATGCCTTGGGATTACTTCGCGCAGATGAACAGTTTAGATACGAGTTTAGGCGGCTGGGAAAGTACAAATATGAGAGAAATAACGATGCCACAGTACCTTGCAAAGTTGCCTGCGGAAACTCAGAATGTTATAGGATATGTAAAAAAAATATCAGGGAGACCATCATTTACTGATAGTACAGACTATGAAAATGGTCGTAGTAATGTTATTACAGGGGATAAGTGTTTCCTCCTTTCTGAAAAAGAAATTTTGGGCTATGCAAGGTGTGCTACAGGAAATGAAGGAAATGCTACTTTTCAATACCAATATTTTAAAAGTATAGCTAAATCTGATGAAAGCCGTTGTCTGGTTTCATTTTCCTGGCTTCGCAGCGCGTACTATGGGAACACAGATGATTTTACTTTACTCAATAATGTAAAAGAATTAACTTGCGCCTGGTATGCCAGTACAAAAGCCCAAGTTCTCCCTGCTTTCTGTATCTATTAAATCATATCTCTTTTATGTATGATCGTGTAAGCCTTACTGAAAGGAGACACGATATAATGTCTAAAAATTACATTAAATATGCTTTCGGGGGGGTAAAAACCTAACCGAAAGACATAAGTCCGGCAGGACTGACAATTTAATAAGAAAAAAATTATTTGATAAGGCTAAATTGCTGCTCGTATGCATCATTTTCGCTTTTGTCTGGAACACCGTCTGGAATACAATTCCTGTGACGGCACAGGTTACGGATAACATTTCAAGTTCCATCCAGTCATTGCTTGGAGCAAAGAATGCGCAGGTAACAAGTTCTTATGAAGATGCTGTAACAAATGCAAAAATCAATTATCTCGAAAGCCAGATAACGGCATTAAAGGGAGATTTGCAAACATTACAGACGGTTCTTGATTCAAAGTGAGGTTAGCATATGAGAAAAGCAGATCATACAGAAAAGAAAAAACAAAATAGAAAAAGCAGAAAAATATATGTGACAGCCATAGCTGTAATGCTTGCGATTGCAACGTTTGTTGGAACATACCCGGCAACAGCAAATGTGGCAGATAACCTGGCAGGCAGTGACATAAGCATTCTTGGAAAACTTAACGATGTGGTTTCCGGGGACTTTGGAACAGCAACGACCAATGCCAAGCTGAACCGGATGAAAACGGATGTGGACTCTGTAAGAAGTTCGGTGTCCGGGATGATCCAGCCGTATGTAGGCAGTCTTACCCTTTGGGTTGACAGCAACAGTGGCTCATATGCCGGACAGACAGTTACGGTAACCAATGCAAAGGGACAAAGCCAGACTGGAAGATTTGGTGCAAGAAACGGACATTATGAAGTAAATTTTCCATCACTCTTAAAAGGAAGTTACTCCGTAAGATATCCATTCTTGATGTCTGATGGAACAAAAGTAAGCCTTACATGTTCTGTCAATGTTACCGGTAACATAAAACAGCAGCTGTTTGGGGACTTATTCCAGATGAGCATGGCAGAAATTCAGCAAGCATGCAAAGATGGTGAAATCCATCAGTTTGCTCATGTCGGAGACACGATTAGTGATGGTACTTATACCTATACCATCATCGGTATCAACCAGGATAAGCCGAGCGATGCAAATGGCAATTTGTTAAATAGTAGCAAGTATAGGGATGTTCTAACAGTTATGCCTCTGGGTGCACCAACAGGAGCTGCAAATGGATCGCCGGTTACATTTAATATGTCTGCAACACCATGGGGAACAACAGATGTAGAACAGGATGATTTAACATCGACTTTGACTCCGTATTTCGAAAAGCTACCAAAAGCTACTCAAAATGTTATCGGATATGTGCAGAAATGTACAGGAGCATATGATGAACATTTTAGTTTAACAGTGCTCTCAACTACTGGAAATAGGTGTTTTCTTCTTTCAAGCAGAGAGGTATTTGGTTCACAGGGCAGCAGCTGCTGTTCTTCCACAGAATATAATGCAACATTTCAATACCAGTATTTTTCTGACCTTGCCATAACAGCAGAAAGCAGGAATCTTTATCATAACTGTTGGCTTCTTCGCAGTATCCATCCAAGCAGAGGACAGCATATGTATGTTTATGATGGCACAACGATAGACATGGGTGGCTGGTTCAGAAGCGGATCATTTTTCCCAGCTTTTTGCATTTATTAAAATTTTCGTTTTTAGCCTTGTCAAATTTCAATTATAAATTCTTTATCCCTCAAACAAGCTGAGAAAAGGAGAAACCTATGATTTTTGACAAGAAAAATGCTGCGGAGAATCCTCCGCAGGACCAGAAAAGAAAAATGCCATCCTGGTTTAAAAGCAAAGTGAAGATTGTAGCCATGATGGTTGTATTCGCCCTGCTTTGGGGACAGGTTCCAGTAGGGGCAACCGTTAATGACAATCTTTCGACCGTATTACAGAAGCTGATCGGTGCAAAGACAGATACAATAGCTGACAGTTATGATAATTCAAGCGTACATGCAAAACTAAATTATCTGGAGAAACAAACCGTTGCCCTGCAGTCCTCAGTAGAGCAGATCAAGGGGCAGAACAGTGCCTATTCACTTTACTGTTTCATTCAGAGCGCAGATACCCGGTATGAAGGCTGTGAGCTTACACTTACATCCGGATCCGGGAACCAGGTAGCAACCGGAAACCTGCATCTGGACAAGAAGCTGAATAAGTATGTTGCGAACATTTACAGTAACTTTAATGGAAATTGTACACTGCAGTATGGATCGGTAAAAGAAAGCATTAACCTTGGTGCGACCGGACAGGAGCACCAGTTAAAACCGTACATAAGTGACCTTACGGTATGGATCGACAGCAACAACAGTGCCTATGCCGGCAGAAGCGTAGTCCTCAAGGATAGCGGTGGCGGTACCGTACAGAGTGCAGAGCTGAAATTGGTAGGCGGCCACTATGAAGCAACAATGACCGCGTATGCAAATGGTAACTATACTATTGCATATCCATATGTGGCAAGCAGCAAGATCTTAAACCTTACCACCGGTGTTACATTAAACGGATCAGCTAAGAGACAGCAGCTGTTTGGCGATCTGCAGCAGATGACGGTTGCAGACATTCAGGCATGTTGTAAAGCCGGCGCGATTACAAGCATTGCAAAAGTGGGTGATACATTCTCCGATGGTACTTATACCTATACCATCATCGGCATCAACCAGGATAAACCGTCTGATGCAAGCGGCAATGCATTAAGTAAGAGCCAGTATGGTGATGTACTTACGGTTATGCCACTTGGAGCACCAAAAGGGGCTACAAACGGTCAGCCGGTAACGATGAATGCCAGTGCGACTCCGTGGGGTGTAAATTATGCACCGATGAACAGCAATGGTTCAAACAATGGAAGCTGGGCAGCATCACAAATGAGAAGCACCACGATGCCGCAGTACCTTGCAAAGCTGCCGCAGGCTACGCAGAATGCCATTGGCTATGTACAGAAAGTAACTGGAACTTATAACGGAAGTAACAGTGGTGGTGGTAATTCTGTAACGGGAGATAAATGTTTCCTGCTTTCCGGCAAAGAAATCTTCGGTGGAAGCGGTGCCAGCAATGGATCATTCTGTACTACAAATGAAGCTGCTGAAACATTTCAGTACCAGTATTTCCAGAGCATTGCAACAACACCTGCAAGCCGGAACATTAACAGTTCAGCCAACCAGTGGTGGTGGCTCCGCAGCCCGGACTGCAACAACAGCTACTATTTCTGCTTTGTCTACACGGGCAGCTCCAGCGCTAACGGCGCGAGCGGCGGCTAAGGCGTTTTTGCCGCGTTCTGCATTTACTAATCCGTAGGATTAGCCAATCCCTAAATCCCGCTGCTGTATGCAGCGGGGTGACCGGGTAGCCACAACACTACAGCAGGAGAAAACCCAAAACATCCAGACCGGTAGAAAATCCGGGGGAATGGTGAAAGGAACAAAAAAATGTCAGTAGACAAACTGCACAGGACAGAATCAAAATTCGGGGTGTATGACAGGGCACGGAGAATCCGGAAAATGGTGAATGATTTTCTGGATCGGGATTTCGGAATAAAGGTATGCAAAAGGGATATCAGAAATGCTGCTGTGGGGAAGTACCGGCGGTTAGAGGACGGAAGCACGGAATTTTACGTCCGGATGCCAAAACAGGCGGAAAAGCACAGCCGGATCGAAGATTATTATATTTTCATGCCCGTGAATGGGAGCACAAGCGAAAACGGGGAACTCATGGTCAGGGAAATCCCGGAATGGAAACTGGAAAAATACCGGGATGAACTCTGGGAGAATGCAAAACATATAGCAGAGGATGTCCGGAGGGCAAACAGTATCTATGCATATTATCCAACAGAATACTATGAGAGAAGAAAACTGCAGGATATGGCAGTGGCACACTGCTTTAACCTGCATGATTCCCTTCTTGAAGTTGCAGAAGATCTTCCGGTTACACTGGAAAAAGTGATGCCGGTCATTGACGAGGTGAAAAAAGAGATTTCTGCAATCAAGGATTGGAGAAAAGCGGAAAATGCGGTATTGCAGATTTGTATGGGACATGTGGAACAAAGAAAACGTGCTGTGGAAAAGAAAGCAGCAGAAGCCGCAAAACAGGAAGAATCAGGACAGGAAGAAAATACAGTGGATGGGGCAGTAACAGACAGCCAGGCCACGAAAGAAAACCAAAAGACTGAAAAATGGAGGGAAATGGATGGAAAAGCAAACAGTGGATAACCCATACCAGAACCATATCCGGGCACCGTCCTTGGTATGGACTGCCTGAACAGGCGGTGAAACAGGCATATGCCTGTTTCTTTGTAACCGGCAGGGAAAGGTGCGTTTAAAAACAGACGTCTGCGTATTCCATTGTGGTGGTGGCTCCGCAGCCCGAACTACAACAACAGCAACAATTTCTGCAATGTCAACACGGGCAGCTCCAACACTAACAACGCGAACAACGGCAAAGGCGTTTTTGCCGCGATTCTGGATCATGTAAACCAGAAGGGAACATGTAATGCAGAAGGGCACCTTTTCCGTTTCCGTGGGGAATTCCATGGAATGAAACCAAATGCCACGACGGGAGGGACGGACGCTTATGTGCATGCACACGGTCCAAGGACAATCCGTGCGTATCATGTCCCAAACCCTGTGCAGCCATGGTAAAGTCCTGGGTATACCTGCTGTGCGTGGCATATCAAAAATAGCAGAGGATTGGCAGTTTGGTACCAATGACTGGAAATGAGAAACGTAAAAAGAAAAGATACGCCAGGCGCGTAAGAAAAAGACAGAAAAAAAGAGATGAACAGGTAGGTGAGTATGACGACATAGAAAGGGTGATCCATCCGGATGCCCTGTTTGATGCTTTCCATGCATGCGAAAAAGGTGTGGCATGGAAGGCAAGTACACAGAAATGCCATTATAACCTTCTGTTTGAAATAAGCGGCTCATACGAGTCGCTTTCTTTGCGTAAAAGCATACAGAAGGGATTTTACTGTTTTAATCTCATGGAGCGCGGGAAATTAAGGGACATTGCAAGTGTGCATATATCCGAAAGATATGTGCAGCGGAGTCTCTGTGACAATGCCCTTGCGCCGGTGTGCACCCGCTCAATTTTATACTCAAACTGTGCCTCCATACGGGGAGCCGGGTTAAAAAGGTCCGAAGAGATCCTTATAAAGCAGCTGAGGAGATATTACAGGAAATACGGAAACAATGGGTATATTGTGCTGTTTGATGCAAAAAGCTATTTTGACAGCATTCCGCATGAAAACATTATCGCAGATATCGCAAATTTGTTCTATGATCCGGATATTATCCAGCTATATCAGGAATTTATGGGAGCATTTGATTCCATTCATCCGGAATGCCAGAAGGGAAGGGGACTTGGGCTTGGAAGCCAGACATCCCAGATATCCGGGGTAATGGCTGCCAATCCAGTGGACCATTTCCTGGCAGAAATTTTCTCCCTGGGATACGGGAACGGCCGGTTCATGGACGACAGTAACGTAATTGTAAAAGATAAGGCATCAGCGGTTCTTGCCATTAAAGTGGTGGACCTGCTATACCGGAGGTATGGCCTTACACTTAATAAAAAGAAGACGAAAGCGGTACCGCTCAATCATCCATTTATATTCCTGAAAAGGAAAGTTATAGTTCGAGACTCAGGAAAAATAATAATGACGCCAACTGCTGCCACGATAAAAAGGGAAAGAAAACGTCTGCGCCTGCATAAAAAATATTTGATGGAAAAACGCATGACAGCGGAAGAAATCAGGGAACAGTACATATCTTTCCGGAGACAGAATGAAAAATATAGCTGTGCAAAGGCTTTGTGGAGGCTCGATAAATACTACGGTTACCTGTTTTCGGGGAATGCTGATATGATGCTTAAGAAAGAAGAAAAAAAGAAAAAGAGGAAAAAAGATAAGATGGAAACGAAAAAACAAATGCTTATGAAGCAATATCCGGAACATGTGATTATAATGATAGAAGGAATGTTTTATGTTGCACGGGGGGCAAGTGCGCGCATCCTGTCAACTCTTACGGGATACAAGTTGAAAAACATAGGGAATGGAAAGGTCCGTTGCGGGTTTCCTCCTCAGTCTATGAGCAGGGTCGAAAAGATGTTTACACGGGCACATATCAACTACGTGATCTATTCGGGAGATCTCATGGAAGCACATGGGGAATTTCCGGACAATGCTTTCCGGTTATTTACTGACCGGGTGGACCCTGGCAGAATAAAAAAGGAAGAACCGCCTGTGATTCCGGTTCCAGGAGATAATAAAAATGTGCCATCCGTCCGTCCGGCCAACACAGAACCTGTTGACCCACTGATTGAGTTCCTTGAAAACCTTGAAACAGGGAAACATCCGTTTTTTGGAGGATGTTCAGACACGCTTGATTTGGGGGATAAAGAGATCCAGAAGTATTTTCATGAAATCAAGTTGAGATTAAAATCGATTCAAATGAATGAAAAATGGGACTGGTGATCTAGCTATCACGACAGACAGGAATTTATTATAAATTCAAATTTTTTCATTCTGTTCTCCTTCCTGTGCTTTGATACTTGTTTTATATTCTAAAAATAGAATAATATCAATAGAACCTTACTCAAAAATTAGAATATTTTTAATTGACTTTTTACTATATATAAAGTATTATTATTTAATAAACCATATAAAAAGGAGTGGTGGAAGTGATAAGATACAAAACAGATATATTTACCTTATTAAAAGAACATGGGTATAATCAAACGCGCATACAACGTGAAAAGTTGTTGCCTGCTCAAACAGTGCAAAACATTAAAGCCGGAAAAAGCATAACATTAGAGACGTTAAATAAGATATGTATAATGTGCAAGTGTCAACCGGGCGATCTGGTGGAAGTGATTCCGACAGACGAGGAAAAAATAAAATATTATTAAAAATGTGCTTGACAATATTCTAAAATTAGAGTATTATAATATCAGATCAAGAAAACAAGCACCGAAAGGAGTACGGATGTTGAAATTAGAGGGTTTGAAAAGCAAGCAGGAAAACGGAATAACCCTGTATTTTTACGCGGGGCTTGGCTGGGTAACGGAAGAACGGCTGAACCAGCCGGACGTTGCCAAGAACGAAGCTGTCAAAGATTTTGATTGCAATCCGGAGAACAGTCACTGTTGTTCTGACTGCCCGCACAACCGAAATTTTTCGGATTGGCAAGATAGATTGCCGTGTGGTCAGTACCACTGCTGGGTTGACGTAACTTGCAAATAAAGGAAGGAGAACGGAATATGATTAGATGGAAGGCAACAAGTGTGAATGGACTCGTGGAATATGAGCAGGAAGCGGAAAGTTTCAAGGAGCTTTTCGATGCGCTGGACGGAAGAGGAATAATTAGCGATCCAGATTTCCCCCTTTATGATACGGCACTCTTGGAAAAATACGGGAAATCATTTGATGATGCCGGTTTTAAAGACGAGAGTGGCGAACTTGATTATGAAAAAGTTGATAATTTCTTAGATGGAAAAGAGTTGTCCGATAAGGAGTTATACGAATTAATATGCTCCCGAAATGGGGAAGCATATTATCAAAAATTTATGAGAGAAACTGAAAACGACATCATTGAAATCGGGGAATCTGATTTTGATAAAACCGGAAAATACAAGTATTAAAAATGCCGGTGGATAATCCACCGGCAACAGTCACGTAAATTTGAATAGGTACTAAACCTAATCTTCCACAACTTACGTGATTAAGAATAGCATATAATAACTCAAAAGTCAAGAAAGAGACTTTTGATTGACGCAAAACAATACATGGTATCGTTATACTTAAATATCATTGAATGGTAGAGATGGATGAATATAAAAAGAAAATCCGCGTAGTTAATGACTATGATGTAGATGGAGTTGCATCTGGTCATATACTGTATTCTGCATTGAAGAGGTGTGGCGCTGATGTGTCAATCCGTGTCCCGGATCGTATTAAGGATGGATATGGATTAAATAGGAATATCATTGAAGAGGCACATACAGATGGGATCGACACGATCATTACCTGCGATAATGGTATTGCAGCGATTGAAGAAATCGCGTATGCCAAGGATCTTGGTATGACGGTAGTTGTCACAGATCACCACAGTATTCCATCGGAGAAATCCGATATTTGAAGAGTGAAGCAGATGCAATGCGGTGACGCCGAATGCGGCGGTTAATATACGGCTGACTTTGCAGCCGGAGCGTGAGGCAGTGATCCCAAGCGGTCGCGTAAAGCACTCACGGAAACCTATGTATAAAGGTGTAGTTGAGGCTTTGGAAGTCTATTAAATCACATAGGTACAAAGCACTTTGTGACCCTGTCAGGATCAACCCCATGCTTTGGAAGTCTATTAAATCACATAGGTACAAAGCTATAGAGGTGCCAAAACATATGAGCCATATGCTTTGGAAGTCTATTAAATCACATAGGTACAAAGCGAATAGGAGAAGCTAATGTAGGAAGTGAATGCTTTGGAAGTCTATCAAATCGCATAGGTACAAAGCAAAATTTTTAAACACCAGCTTGATAAATAATCGAACGATAATATCGGAGGGAATAGATGGCTGAGAAAATGACAATGATTACTAAAAAATGTGTTCTGATTCCAGAAAGAAGCGATTCTTTGCTGTGGGAGAGAAGAGTGTATGATTTCACTGTTAAAGATTATGAACAGCGAATCAGTTTTTACGAAAGTCAACTTGAAAGCAAAAATAAGGAAGTTAAGCGGAATGCTAAAATTCGCCTCGAAATTTTAAACAAGGAATTAGATGCTTTTCTTGATAACCCCGAGATCACTCAGAAAGTAATCAATAATTATACATACGGACTCGTGCGCACTGCGATGAGCGAAGAAGCAGCAAGAAAGAATTATATCATCGAGTATGTTAAGTCAATACTCATTGCAGAACATGCATATGCTATGGACTTCAGGGATCGAAATAAACGCATCTCTCAGATTTTACAGTATGCATACCGAAAAAAAGGTTCCAGTAAGGGAAGTCTTTTTGATGAAACAGAAATTGGCAATATCCTTGGATCGTATGGAATAGGATTTAGTCAAATGCTTACACGTAAAATTCAGGATTGCTGCAATAAGGGCGCTTTAGAGGGCAGAGCTAGTTTCCCTTTCTATAAGGAAGATTCTCCGTTTACAGTAACAAAGGCAGCTATGGGGTTTTCACATGAATATGATTCCTACGAAGAACTGTGCGAGCATGTTAAGGACTGTAAACTCTATTTTGACTACGGCGGTAATGGAAAGCCACATATTGCCCGTTTTCAAATCGATTTAGGGCATGGACGTAATCGGGACAAGCTCATGGCAACACTTCTTAAGGTTTATTCCGGAGAATATGCGTATTGTGGAAGCAGTATCCAAATTTCCAAAAACAAGATTGTATTAAACCTATCCTTACAGATTCCGAAAGAGGAAAAGGACGAGTTGGATAAGGATACTGTTGTGGGAGTTGCCCTTGGATTAGTACAACCGGCGGTATGCGCCTTAAACAATGATCAATACGTCCGACTACCAATCGGTGATGAGCGAGATCTGCTTGACAACAAACTTCAGATCCAAGAGCGAAGACGCCGGCTTCAGTCAGCATTGCGCGAAACTTCCGGCGGGCATGGGCGCAAGAAGAAAATGCAGGCGTTGAACCGTATAGCAAAAACTGAAAACAATTTTACAGAAACATACTGCCATATGGTTAGTAAGAGAATCGTGGAGTTTGCATTGCAGAATAATGCAAAATACATCAATATGGAAAATCTATCTGGATATAATACAGATAAATTTATTTTGCGGAATTCATATGCCAGCAAAATCATAATGTACACGACATATAAAGCCGGACATTATGGAATCGAGGTTAGACTCGTCAATCCGTGTTTTAATGCGCAGGTGTGCAGCATTTGTGGCAATTGGACATCAGAACAGAAAATTTCGCGGACGGAATTTGTATGTGCTGATCCGGACTGTAAGAGCCATACAAATTATAAAAAAGGATTCACGGCGGATTTCAACCATGCGCGAAATGTAGCAATGTCCACTCTGTTTATGGAAAACGGTTCTTTCTCAAAGAAATCTATGGATGAAGCGGCTGAATACTACGGTATTTCTGAAAAATATAAGGCATAATACAATTGGTTTAGATTATAAATCAGATGTATTGTATGTAAGTGATACAGGGGTAGTTGCTAATGTGCCATACGAGCCGAAAATAGAATAATATATTTTTTATACGGCTGACTTTGCAGCCGGAGTGTGAGGCAGCGATCCTGTGCAATCGCGTAAAGCACTCACAGAAACCTATGTGTAAAAGATGTAGTTGAGGCTTTGGAAGTCTATTAAATTCATGGGTACAAAGCGAAACTAGAATATATCAGAAAAGCAGCAAAGCTTTGGAAGTCTATTAAATTGCATGGGTACAAAGCTGCATTAGACAATATAAAAACAAAGGAGAAGCTTTGGAAGTCTATTAAATTACAGAACTTTCGAATGATACAGTGCGAACAATCAATGATTTTGCGGGAACAAGAATCCCATTGAACGAGAAAGGAAGTGTGGTTAATATGTGCAAAGCATGGAGAGATCAATTTGATTCAATTACAAGAAACCTTATCAAATGTCAAAAAGGTATTTGGTGAAAAAGGACGAGGGATTGCAGATTAAACTTTTCCATGCATTCTAAAAGGCTTAAAATATCGCGGTTATGATATGCTGGTAGTTGGGAAAGATATATTTATTCCTTTAAAAAAGGGAGAGTTCCCAGATCGGGAAATTATTGGAGCAGAAATTATTGCATTTGCGCTAAAAAAACGGACAGTCTGTTATCACGAACATGGACAGTATGACAAGATTTACGCCATGGTTAGAGTGACAAAGTAACTTTCGTGCAGCGGGCGACATTGATTTTGGGAATTAGCCCTACAACTTATTCTAATTTCATTGATTAAGATGGGAAAATTTAATATAAACCTGTACAACCGGGATTCCGATCGGTTCAGTAAAAAGTCATGGTGCAGCCATGGCTTTTTTCGTTGAAAAAATAATATTACATATTATAGATGACGGAAGTTAAAGATCTCAAAAGGTGTAAATATAATTTTTTGTAAAATTTCCAAAAAATTTTCAAATTTGAATACAAAACCCAACGATCACGGTATGTGAATCATTTTCAATGTAATATTTCATGTGTTCGCCAGGAACTAAGTGAATGAAAAATGAGACTGGTAATCTTATAAAATAAGGTTTATTATTATAAAAAGATGTTTGATTATGCACAATTTTGAGATAACCAAAAGAGATTAAACTTATTGCAAAAACATTTTAAAAGGATAAAATTAAATGAAAATGAAAAAAAACGAATTTGAAACAATATGTGATTTACTGGAAAGGGAATATTTGCAGGAGGCTGACGAAAATAGATTTCGTTATGCAAAAGATTATTTAAAAAATCATACACGCAATAATTATGATTGTTTAAAAAGTATACATGCGGAAGCAATGGACAAAATTGGGGATACATATGATAAATATTTATCTATGTTTTCTTTGATAGTATCAGTTCTTTCGTTTATTGTGGCTGCGCTTGCCCTTATAATAACTATTGTGCATGAGAAAGGTTTATTGATTGTGGTTGCCATTATAGTCTATCTCTTTTTTCTGTTAATTATTTCAGTTTTGTTCATGAAGTTTATAAACGCCAGTAGAAGTGTGAGCCACTGGCAAAAATATGTAGTGGAAGCTGTGGAGGACATCCTGGATGATATGAAGAATGAGAAGGATAATCGAAAGGAAGTTCATCTTCCAGACAATCTGTATGAAATATTAGATAATCTCGAAACAAAAGTTGATCTTCCGGATCGGTTGTATAATCAGCTGGATTCTATAGAGAAAGCATCTTCTGAAAATCCGCTGAAAAAGATAATATCAAAAAAATAAATGCGTAAATAGCAAAAAGTGCCTCAAAAAAGGAGAGGCACTTTTTTTTAGAGATAGATACGGATATTTCGTATTCAAGTTTTGTAATTAAGCATCTTGCTTACCGATATTTGAATACAAAACCAACAATCACAGAGTGTGAATCATCTTCAATGTAGTACTTCATGTGTTCACCAGGAACTGATAACCGGTTTTCTTCCACATAAAGCGCATTAAACTTATACTCATAATTTGTTATAACATCAGTATCTGATAATGCAAACCTAAAAGACAGTGTGGTGTTTTCAGGTTTTTCGGGCGTATAATCAACGGTTGCGCTTAACATCTTTCCATACGCATGGTTTCCATTATTGAAGTTGAGTTCCACCTGAAGTTTTTTGCTAATAGCTTCCTCAACAGTTGCCAGGAACCATCCAAAATCCTTTGTGTTGGGAGGCATGGTCTGCTGCAATAACTTTGCTGTTTCTGGATTATTTCCAATATTATAAATCATGATTTTACTCCTTTCTTTTTGATAATATATGTATCGACACAAAAACGAAAAAGTTTATATAGATTTACTAATTTATAAATATTTAATATTTTCGTAAATGAGTTTATCTTTATGCTTGACAAAAATATGCGGTTTATGTTTATCATAAGCAGTGTATGGAAGATCTTCTTCCTTATTATTATTTCTTCGGGGCGATTTGACACATGCCCCATTTATCCTGGCGGTTTATCCACCCCCTTGGGAAACCGCCAGTTCCACTAAAACATATCAGATCCTTTTTTATGGATCATACTTAAACTTCCACAACAAATTTTATGTGTTTCCACAAAGCTATTGACTTTTTATATTGGTTTATGCCTATAATGCTGATTTGAAAGAGAAATTTATGAAAATTAAATGAAAATTTAAAATTTATGGTCTTGCACAAATATGTTTGCTCAGAAAGGATTGAGTATGGAAAACATGGATTTGAATATCGAGGTAGTTGGGAAAACCAGGGCTTTTGCCATTGCATTATCGGTCGAGGTAAGAAAATTTTTCCAAAACCGAGTGTCAGATTTCTTTTTTTCTCTGCCATCTAATGAGGGAGAAGGGAAAATTAGCATTATTTTTAAGGCATATGATTTTTTTTGGATCAAATTGCGTTATGAGAATAAAAAACTAACCTGTGGAATTGAAATGGGGGACAAACTTCTATATTTATGTGAGTCAGAAGTTTCAAACACTGAAGAGTTGAATGGGATTTTTGAAATTCTTGAGATGCAATTGGAACTCCGGATTCCAGATAAGTTTCTAAAATCGAACCATTGGCTGAGATGGGAAAAGGTTTCCTATGATAACTTTGAAAATTATCACGAGGGGAAATGCGATTTTTCTTTGGAAGATTACATTTCATTGTGTCCAGCCTTCAATTTCCGGCACGATCACACAGAATAGTGGGCATTTTGTGGTCCATATGGAAAGATTATTGATTATCTTTATCCTCTTCTTCATGCTTAATCTCCACAATATCAGAAAGCTGGCATTTTAAGAGTTGACAAATTGTATCCAGAGTTTTAAGTGATACACTTTTCCCTTTTCGGATATTATCCAGGGTAGCAGATGACAATATTTTTTCCCGACGGATTCTACATGCGGAATATCCCATTTTACTTAGCTGATTCAGTACATCTTTATATACAAACATATTTTCTCCATTCATATAAGTTATTTCGTTTAAAATTTGTTTTAAATATAACACCGAAGTGATAAGACAACAATAGAAATGGGAAAAAATGGAAAAAATTATTTTAAAGGAAAGGAAATTAGAAATGGTCTGCACATTTAACATAAAAACGGCATTTATGCAGGAAATATTAAATGTAAAAAAGCTGACTTCCGGAGGTACCGGAGATACGTTGGCTACGATTTTGGCGATTATAGTAATTATATTTATTATTATTCGGTTTATAGATATAAGCTATAGAAAGAATATACTGGAGGAGGCTCTTGGCTTATATATTCCGGAAACCCTTACTGAATGGGAAAATAGAAATATCCGTGTCGCCGGAAGGGATTCTCGAAAAAGGATGTTTTCCACAATTATACATGATAATTTGATGGATTCGGATCTTATCACATATATGTATCTGTATGCAATTGCTGCGAATCTCTACTTTGAAAAAAAGGGGTTGCGATATCGGGGAAGATGCACAGAATTGATACCGGAAGATGTCAAACATCTCCCGCTTGTTGAGGAACTCATGCAGAAAGATGCAGTTATATTTGATAAAATTCTGCAGAAAGAAAATCCTGAACTGAAAAAAGTCCCACATGTGTTCGTACATAAACATACGAGAAAAGGGAGAGAGAAAGATGAAAAACATAAGCGTAATTGAACCTTTTGGCATTGTCATTTATGCATTTTGTCTTGTAATGCTGATAGTTTCTTATTTTAACAGAATAAGACAGGATACTCTATACAGGATTTTAACAATGATGTTTTCCGTTGGAGGAATAATAGGATTTGTTCTTATGATAATAGGAATTATTTATCCATTGATGTTTAAATAAATGTTCTATTATTCTTTGGTATTGTGCATATGTGTGATATAAGTGTTTCATAAGAAAAAGAAAGAGGGAATAAAGTATGATGTTTTATTACAAAGACATAACGCAGGTGTGTACAGCATTTCTCCGGATGATAAATGCGGTATCTATGTGTGGCATGACTGCTGCAGTCGCACTAAGGGTTTTACGCAAACTTTGCCGGATCAGACATAAGGGGATTTCAGTTTTAAAAGGGGTTTGTGTCCTTTGTTTTGTTTTCTGGCTGGTTTCCATGTTTGGGGAAGTAATTTCTGTGCAGAAGGTTTTTCTGATCAAGGATATGCCATATGCTATGGGTATGGCATTAGCCGCGGTTATCACGTTTTTAATTATTAAAATTTTCGGCTCCAACTATAAAAGAATGAAAAGGGAAATCAAAAAATGCATCAAATTTATAAGATAAACGAAATGAATAGGACAGAAGCGGAGCTTGTGGAAAAAACACTGGACCAGATTCGAAAAGAAAAAGGTGCAGCGTATGGAGAATCGTTCAAAGTACGGTTTATTGATATTGAAATGCGTAGCCATCTTGGACGTCCGCACGTGCGTATGTGCATAGACGATCTTACTGCCAGTGGAAAAATTGATTTTGTATCAAGCAAAGGAAGAGGAGGATGTACATGCTCCATGATAGGTCCACCCATCCCAAACAGTGGGTTTCCAGAGAAGAATATGGATATCCCATCATCGGAAAACGGAAAGAGATGCGCGACAGGAATGGAAATTCATAGATATTCGACCGTAAAGCAATCCGTTGCAGTGGCCAAGGCATCGGGAAAATATAAGTCTGTAAGGGATAGAATGAATGAAAAACTCGCTAACACCGATCAGGAGGTACATAGATATGGGAAATAACCATAATGATAAATTCCCTTTTTTTGAAGCTATTGTTCTTTTAGTCGGTATAATTGCTGTGACGATACTTGTGGGTTATTTGTTAAACAGATGTGGAATAAAAACTAAAATTTATCCATTTCATCCGTTTCAGATGATTCCGTCAAACGATCTTCCAAGACCGTGACCATTTTTTGCAACACGAATTCCAATTCGTAAATATAAAATTGATTTCTGTTAATACCTGATTTTATGGGCATTTAGATAAATTTACAACACGAATGTGATTAGAATAATACAAAAAAGTTATTTCGTGATGAGTAATTAGGAAGGATAAACAAAAGAAATGGAAAATTATGGAGATCTATATTGGAAGGGGTTTAAATTACCTGATGGCAAACAAAGGTGGCTGTGCACAAGCGATGCGGATCAGGTTAAAATATTAAAAGAAGATTGGTTTAACCAGCAGACAGAGTATGTAGTGATCCATAAGGGATGTGAGACTGCAGAATCCAGTACAACCCCCATATCTGGGATTGTATATATAATTACTGTTGTGTGTTCGGTCAGAAATTATTTTGGAGACAAAAGTGGACACCATTACAGAAACAGGGACTATGTTTACAAAGATGGAACATTGTATAAATTAGATCTCAATCAGGGTATTAAGGTAAAAAAATTCACAAAAGAGCTGAGAGGGATATTAAACAGCATCAGTTGAGATAAAAAAGAGAGGATGTTTATATATGAGTAAAAGAAAGATACCAACAACTCGTGCAACAGCTGAAGGAATAGGAGAAGTGCTAGAGACATTCAAGGAAAGTTTTGTTGAATACCAGGGTGAACAAAAGGTTTGTAATGATGTACAGGTAGCAGCAACATTCAACATCATTACCAACGGACAGTTGGTCGAAGATATGCAATAAAAAGGAGTAAATGCGATGGCTAAAATGATGTTTTTTAAATATTATATAGAATTATGTAAAAAAATAAATCGACGATATAAAGAGAGAAAAATATCCGATAACTCCAACACTCTGGAAGTTAACATTACAAGAGAATGCATCAAGGAATTTTTAGAAAATCCTCCAGAATTGGTGAAAAGGTGTGATAAACATATTCTTTTAGGGCTGCTGTATCTAACAGCGTTTCCATCTAAAAAGAAAGTAATAGCATCCGCAATTTGTTTTGTCACAGGATTTTACTTGGGTGGCATGGCTGTATTTATAGTAGGATATGATAGTCTTGCTAGTATTATCTTCGGATTATTGGCAATGTTGTTTCTTAGTATTTCATTTGGACTTGTTTGGATCAAGCAAAGCAGGTGGGGACTATATATTATTTTTGTGACAACTAATTTCTATAATTTTAAAGAAATTAGGAGTCAAAAAGGGAAAATGAATCAAATTGAAAAGAAAGCTGCTGAATGGGATGTGGTTGTAGATGCCGTTCAAGATTCTTCCTGCAGACGAGAAAGGTTAGAAAAACGACTCATATATTTACAGGATTATTTACAAAAGTACGATGATGTGAGTGAACAGATTTATAATAGTTATAGCAAAGAAATTGCAGAAATAGAAGAAGAACTGGGAAAGCTTGGAGGTTGATACATATCCGCAACTTTTTTAGGTGTTTTGATATTTCTTGCTGAAAAGATATTTCTGATTCCTTTAATTTTGATTTTCATTTAAAATTTGCAAATTGGAGAGTAAAATACTGTTTTTAAGGAGAGATTTTTATGTTAGTAAGACTTATACCGAAATTGGACAAATACGCTATGGATTCATCAATAGCGGTATATTTATTTTCACTTGTGATTGTTATGGTGGTTGCGAAATACATTCTTGAGCAAATGATGCTGCTAAAAAGATATGAAGCTTTTTGGGTATACCATTTCTTAAGTGTAATATTGCTGATAGGACTTGCATTAATTCAAGACGTGTTGATTGATTTATATATTGTGATCGACTTAGTTATTTGTATTTATTCAGGAATAACCGAATACAGACGGCATAAGAAATCGAGGAACTGAAAGGGGAAGTATGTTATTCAAAAGAATTTTTAAATCAAAAAAGCCTGTGAACAATATTGGAATTTCTTCATCGAAACAGTCAGTTCAGATTCCAAATATACATGAGATAGCCTTAAAAAGAGCATTTTTTGTTTATTATGATGATAAATTTTCCCACATACATCGTTATGCATGTGGTGAATCAGGGATAGATGAGGCTATTCATGATGCTATTAAAGGTATGGAAATTTCAAAAGAAGAGATCATTTCTGTTAAAAGCGAATTAATGGACATATTAGATGATATGGCTCTGCCGGAAAGAAATTTTTCATTTTTACGGGAATGGATCGGGGATGCATATGATCGAATTAATGACTTAACTCTGTGGATGAACAGATAATAAAAGATATGAGGAAACAAATACAAATACGTGATGAAGGAATGAAAGAATATGAGAATCATATGAAAGAACGAGAGGAATTTGTGATTATCTTATAAAATTTACAAATTGGAGAATACAATACTGTTTTAAGGAGATTTTTATGTTGGTAAAACTTATACCAGGATTAGAAAAATATGCTATGGATTCATCAAACGTAACGCTTTTACTTTTTGTAGTATTAGCGACAATTGTTATCAAGGATATTTTTGAGCAGAAAAAACTGTTGAAGGAGTATGAGGCTTTTTGGATATACCCTATTATAAGTGCTATATTGTTGATTGGCATTGCTCTAAGTCCGGATATAGTATCAGATTTATTTATGATACTTGAACTTTTCTATAGTGTAAAGATGGGGGCGCTCCAATACGAGCTGAATAAGAAATCGAGGAACAGAATGGGGTCATGTACGATTTATATACTCATATTGCCGGATAATACGGTAATTGTTGAAAAACCCATGTATGAAAATGAAATGCAATTATCAGGATGTATATTTTATAATCCAGAATCCAAGAAATATGAAACTTATGGGACTGTATCGGATAAAACAATTACGAACGTAAGAGATAATGAGCCAGAACTATATGAAAAGATAGTCAATAATGAGCCAGTCAATGCGCAGGATTGTCCTTTATCATGCGTGTGGGAAAGTAATATTCCAAAGGAACATGATGAGCTGCAGCAATACATAATCGAAGAGTGTGTTTATCTGTATTCAGATCAGCTTATAGAGTTTGGAGAGCACATGGATAAAGAGACAAATATTATTTTCCAACTTTACGGGAAAAGAAATGATACAATCAGCATAACACTTGATGAGTATTTTTCCGCATTACCGATAAATGAAATTATAGACAAGATTAAGGCAGAGTTGGATAAACAGTCCTCAGAGAAGGACATAAGGGAGGAAAAAGATGAGTAAAAAAGCAACGTATGAAAAAATATTTAAATGTTTTTGTTCCTTGAATGAAGTCACGGTAAACAGAAAAAATGAAAAGGATCACAATGGAATTTCAGGAAATGCAGGATTTATATGCCTCAAAAAGAAGCGTAAAAAGACAATTATTCGTACAGAGCCGGACAGAATACCACAAAAACAGTTATACATGTTAATTTCTTTTGTAATCAAAAAATATCGAATTACAAAAGAAAAGTACGAAGCAGATCTACAGATATTGCAGAAATTTCCAAAATTTGATAAAAGCAAGTGCCTGAGTGTTATCCGTAAATTCATGGGTAAGTCTGTAAGAGAAATAGAATTGTGCTGCTGCTTTTATGATTGTGATTCAAGAGAGATAATTGCTGAAGCGCAGGCAGATTACGAACGTGCAATGAAGAAGTACAATATTTTTTTGGCAGTTCTTAATATTTTTGCAATGGGTTTCTTTGCTTATTGTGTATTTGTAGAGATAGCCTCGATCCGGTAAATGTAAATTTGTGGAGGAAAGCAGAGTGGAAGTCATTATTTCATATGTTGGGAAAAAATACAGAGAAGGGAGACATTTATCCGTAAGGGAACTTGCGAAGAGAGCTACAATTGCACCATCAACGATCTCCAAATGGGAAAATGGGCATGCGGTTCCTGATCTGCGTCAGCTTGTAGTTGTTTCAAAGGAACTTGGAGTTAGATTTCCTGATCTTATCTCCGTAAAAGTTGGTTAAATAAATAATATATGCTATACTTATTGTATTATAAATCACAGGAGGATAAAACGATGAAGAAAGAAACAGGAGTTTTAACACGGCGACAGGAAGCTTTGATGAATTTCTTGTGGGAAATAGATACTCCACTTACGGCAAATGAAATGGCAGGAAAGTTAAAAGACGAGGGCTGGAGCGCGGTTACACTTTTTAAAACAGTCCAGGCACTGGATGCGGAAGGATATCTTATGGTTACCGGAATTGTAAGCACAGGAAAAACATATGCAAGGAAGATGGCTCCTTCAATGTCTAAGGCTCAGTATTATGGTTCTCTTCTTGAAAAGAGAAATATTAAAACTGAGGATATCCCGGAAATTGTTTCCTTTATCATTGGAAAAGGTAAGGACGATGAAGAGGAAAAATTAGCAGCAGTCAGAGATGTGTTAGAAAAAGTGCTGGCATCTATGTAGCAGAAGATGGAGAAAACTACACTAGAGTATTCCAATCCGGTAATGGAAAATTATGTTGTCGAAGGACAACTTGATATTTTCGATTTTATTTCAGATCCGGAAAAAGAAAAAGGAAGTGAACCAGATGAACACAGTAATTAAAGGAACGAAATCAATCACTGAATTCAAACGGAAAAAGTCAGAACTTACATCCATGGCCGAAAAACATTACGCAGATCACGTTGAAATATCTGAAACATGGACGCATGGGGAGCCGGTAAAAACATGGTACGGCGAATACCCGTGGTCGATATTTATCGAATATCGGGATGGATCAGTATTTTGTTACCCGGAAGCTATTTCTAAGACGAGAAAAGAAGTGTAAAACATCTTAAATCGGGAATATTACACACGATATTTCCCCAGCTTTTTATTATGGTAAATAACATTCAAATTGAGTAAAACCGCCGCCGGTAGTGATCCAGCGAGCATTTCTCTGCGGCGGCTATTGCTCGATGATTTCAAAGCATTTTTGTATTTCTTCTAGGCTGTGGCAGCATTCCCCGCCGGGATAACGATATATAGCCATATAATCGCCACCGCCTAGAGGTTGCATATCTTTCAAATATGCTCTATATCCTCCGTTTCCTTTTATAATCTTTGAGTATCCGTCTTTCCTCATTTTTTCGATTCTTGTCATGTCCTTATTCCTCCATATTTTCAAAATTTTCCGGTCATTCCGGTAAAAGCAAGCCGGGGAATTGAACCCCGGAAAAGCCACTGAATTATAAAATCGTGCGCACCTCGTTGTAATCTGCATCAAGCTCTATCAGATTAAATAGATCATGCTCATCTCCTAACTCAAAATACTGCTTGATAGCATCCTCTTCGCTATTGGCTAAAATCATTTCAAAATTATCGTCTTCGATCTCTGCTGCGTACCACTTCATATTATCAACCATCCTTTCATCGTGTGCCCTGTCTCATCAGTGCAGGTGGGGCAGTTCCTACAGACCGCCAGAAGTGGCGGTTTCGACTATTTTCTTGAATAAAATTCTTTCGATGCATCATTTGACCAGTTCGGCATAATGTTTTTAAAATCTTCACCATAGATAAATTTTAATGTTTCGCAAAAAGTTTCATACCGGGCTTTTTCGGTGCTTTCAAAAATGCTTTTTTCAAATGAATCATTTTCTAAACAATCTATATATAAATCTTTATAATATTCTTTGCATTCGCTTAAATTTTTCATATTTTCCCTTTCTGGTCTGTCATCATCAGAGCCGCGGCGACCGTCCCGCAGTTGACGCTCCGATCTGGAGCGTTTCGGCTAATTAAGGCTATTTAATTCAATGCATTTTCTATTACAATCCTCGATTGATCCGGTAAATACGATTTTGCCGTTTCCGTTGATTTTTTCGACAACGCAAAAACCAAAATAATCGTTGTAAGTGATGTAATATTCTTCCATGTTCTATACCTCCTCAATATATATTCTTTCTTCTGATCCGGTTTCTTCATCCTCATAGATTCCGTTGAAATCATCAAACCATCTTTCGGCTGCGTTGTGGTTGTATGTCTCTCCGCCAAGAAGAATGCGTCCGGTTTTCGTTACAAGTCTGTATTTCTTTTCCATGTTGTTTCCTCCGTTTCCTGCGCTTCATTTGATACTTGTATTATACAGAAATTAAGCACTAAAGTGTATAGGAAAAACATACAAAGTTAAGCACTAATATTATATTAGAAATTGTGCATCATTATTAAGCACTAATTAAGTATTGACAATTAAGCACTAACTATATATAATGTAAGAAAAAATACGGAGGTGTAGAAAGATGGACGAAAACACAAAAGCAGAAAAGAACAGGCAAGCGGTAAAGAAATGTATGAGAAACAAAGACAGAATAAACATTATATTGCCGCTTGGAACAATAGAAAGAATCAACTCATACGGACTAAAGACAAGCGCATTTGCTAGGGAGTTAATTCTTGCGGAACTCGATAAAATGGATAGAATGAAAAAATAATGAATTAAGCACTAATTAGGTATTGACAATTAAGCACTAATTATATATAATGTAATCAGATCAAAGAAATAGAGCAAAGGCGAAAGCCAGGAAAGGGGAACGGCATATGAAGATCAAAGGAATCGGAACAATCAGAAAAGAAGATGCAATGAGCATCCTAACAAGAGAGGGAAGAAAAGCAGTAAAGAGTGGAGATATTACACTGGAAGAGCTTGGCGATATGTACAAGCTCGAAATGGTCAAGAGATCATCCAAGATCGGACGGAATAGCGATACATTCCGGGAATCGTATAAGTGGATTCCGGAAGATTTGAAAGAAGAGTTGGCACCAGAACAGCTTGGGAAACTCGTAGATAGCTTTTATGAGTGCTACGGAGCAGGGAAGAATTTTGGTGAACAATAAATAGATGAAGAAAGGATGAATAATCATGGAAATCAGCAAAAATTTAAATAGAGAAGAAATTGAAAAGAAAGCAAATAGCTTTATGAGAGGCGTAGATAATCATAAAATATGGGGATCGCATTATATTGTACTCATGAATTGGACTGAATACAATGTAAAAGAAAAAAAGCATGAATACCTTGGAGTGGATCTGAGGCTGATTCCATATGATTATTCTGGCGGTGAATATGAATATATCATTGGAGCTGAAACATTTGATAAAAATAGATACAGCGACAAGTCAGGAAATTATTACGACAAAAGCGATGTTATAGATATGATTGTAAACGCGATTATGAAAGATTTTGAAGAATACAAGAAATTTGCAAGAAATAGGGGGGAATAAAATTCCCCCTGCGGCGCGAAATACCTCATAAAGTGAGTATTTCAAAACATCTCATGTTACGGTTTAAGTGCGCCGCAAAAGTATAATAGCACAGTTGACTTGTGGAGTCAACAAGAGCATATGGGAGGAAACATGAAAAGAAATGATTTCAAAAAGATTATAAAAATTAGAAGCCAATGGCAATTTACAGGAGATAATTATAAGTTGCCAAGCGGTGAGCCGATTTCCGTATATGTTAGAAAATTGGTTGAATCGCAGATGAATGTTGATAGCTTGGCAATATTGAAAAATGGGGATTTGTCTTTTGCGACCGGAGGAAAGTGGAACGACATAACAAAAGCGTTTGAAAGTTATGTACTAATGCCAGCGTTTCAGGAAAATGAGACTTGCGAGTTTGACGAAATGGAAAAACGTATTGACGCCTTGGTTTACGAGCTGGTACAGAAGCAATAAGAAAGAGAGAGAAAATACCATGAAAGGGATATTTTGCAATAGAATATATTTAGATAACGAAAGTTATGACGAAAATGGAAATATAGAATATTACAAGATAGAGGAAGAAAGTGAGTATCTTGAATTTTCTGAAGAATGGGTTAAAAATGGCACAGAAGAAGAAATTAAATCTTTCGTAGAGAATATGTTAGACAACTCTTTGCAAACAAGCAGCAAAGAAGAAGCCGGTTATTCTTGGAAAGCAGACGGAAATTATAGCCTAGATTCAAATAAATTAGAACAAAATTATATAGTTCTGTTTAAAAATAACATTCCAATAGAAGCGTTTTGGATAGGAAATGCTATTGACAAGTAAGAAAATGCATTGTAGTATAATAAAGCACCTTGTAAAAGGTGGGAATAGAAACAGGATTATTATTTATCCAGTGCTTAATGGCACAGAAAGAGAGTGGGAAAGACTAAAAATCTGCCCCACTCTTTTTCTGTCACTGAGAATATAATTATTTCAATCCTTGTATCTGGGGAATTGCTCCAGATACCACGCGCAGAGCATCCACTGCACGCGACACAAAACATAAATTAAATGTTTTGCTTTTACTAAAAAGACTATTGTTTCAATCCGTGGTCGCCGGGATCGCTGGCGGCACCACATCGGCAAGCATCCATGCCGTGTGACATATCTATAGTCTATCATAAGATCGGGCAAAATGTAAGTAAATATTTAACAAAGGGCAACTTTTCTGGCTGCCTTTTCTTTTTGCCATGTCCAAAATCAACAACGCATCCGGGCATATCTTACAAAATCTCCGAAAAACCGTAAACAAACCGTAAAACTTTTCTTAAATTTTTATAAACAAGGCTAGGTTCATTAGGTCTTTGACAAGTCCAAAAATGATAGAATAGTATCAGTTTTTACAAAAAATCGTCTGACAATCGTATGACATAACACGACACAATCGTCTGACGTCGCTGTTTCAGATAAAGAAGAAGATAAAGAGAAAGAAAATATAAAAGAGAATTCGCTGTCGACCGATTCCGGAGAATTGTTTGATTTTGAAGATGTTTGGAAAAAGACTTTTCATAGGCACAAAAGCCCAGTGTCATAACCTTGTTTGCCCACTAAGGAGATGCTGTCTTTCCTGTTCTGTAGTCCGATATTCGATTGTCCATGTATGTCGGCTATAATTGTAACACAGAAAAAATTCCTGTTCCTGACCATATACAGCAGACACACAGAGAAAGTTCTTTCCAATTAAATTGGAATCAGGACTTTCTCTTTTTATGCGAAGATTTCTGATGGTAATAAGTTCACCATCAGAGTTTTTAAAACGGAACCATTGTGGATGAATTGTTCCATCGGTATCGGTTATGCTGGCAACCTGTGCCGGGAAACTTGTATTTTCATTCTGCATATCTGGATCTCCAATCGTCATTAGTGGTTAATATGGCGGTAATTAAGTATCTGCAGGCTTAATTTTTTTAATATCATTCATAGTATAGCACATCATAATAAAAAATAGACAAATATTGCAGACAGAAATTTGAATATAAAATGGCAGCAGTTTTATTTGTTGTGTCATAAATTAAATATTGAGATTTTTTAAAGAATGAAATATAATGAAAAAAGGTAATCACATAGAAAATGAAGCACGGGGTTCATATGTATGGGTAGAAAAACAAAACAGGACATCATCGACAGACAGAAAAAACAACTGGAGACTTATGAAGAGGCAATTGAAAGGCTGCAGAAAAACTATCATGAGGTTTTGCAGAAGGAAGATGATGATTTCAGAAGAAGTCCTTATTTCGTTCAGATGGAAGAAAAAATGAAATTCTGGGAAAATATAGGTAATCTGAGTGAATCTTTTGTATCTGATGCTGAAAAACGTCGTCTTAAAATGGACGATTATGTGAAGCAGATTTATAAGGATAATGAGCGGCTTACATCTGAAAATGCCGACATGGAGTATTTTGTGGGGATTACGGAAAATTATCACAGTGCTGAAGAATGGATGCATGTTCAGGAGGAGATTAGGCAGCTGAAAGCAAAACTTGCCCAGATGCAATTTTCCATTGATGCAAGAGATAATGAAATTTCGAGGCTGCTTAAGCAGGTGGGAATGTATGCACACAAAACTGAAAACGTTCACAATGCGCGTGGTGCAGGTCGAAAAAAAATGGATAAGGCCATGCAGGCGCAGATAAAGCAGTTTATGGATCTTTGTGGAAAAGGATATAGTGAAAAGCAGATCATGGACGCCATGGAGATCAGCAGATCGACTTATTTTCGGTATAAGAAGATATGCAGCAATAAAAATATAAGCGTAATAAATAATAGTGAGGGGTAAAAGGAAAAATAAAAACGCATCAATTCGATCATGCGATTGAGAAATATCACTGGATAAAGACAATGCTTACTTATAGATGCCCGGAAAGAGAAGATGTAGCGATAAATGCATATGACCAGCTTGCGGGAACTCAGGTATGGTCGTCGGATGAGGATTTTTTAAGTAATCTTACATTGCTTGGCAAATTGCAGCTGCTGGACCGACTGCTGCCGGAAGATATGTCAGGATGTGAGATAATTGAAGAAGATGGAAAAATAACAGTCAGGGAGAAAAATCATACTCTTACCTGTGATTACTCGTGGATTACTCGTGCGATAAATACATAGAAAATTAAAGAAATTCAAACAGCATTCGGACATATCATACTCCGGATGCTGTTTTTATCCATTTTCTGCCCCACGCGCAGGCTGGATAATTTCAGAACACCGGTAATTATACGGATAAGAGTAAAAAATATTGACAAACACTACTTTATAGTAGTATAATTAAACAAAATTTAAAGAAAGGGGGCACAAAAATGGCTCTGATACAATTATCTGATTGGGCGAGAAGTCTGGGGAAAGATCCTGTGCTGGCTCGCCAGAAAGCATTGAGAGGAACAGTACCGGCAGTTAAAGTAGGGCGAGACTGGATGATAGAAGAAAGTATTCCATGGGATGCCAGGGCATTATCTGTTGTAAAAGTTCATGTGGCAAATACATTCTTCACTATGGCATACGCAGGAAAAGAATTCATTGGCATAAAAAACAAAGAAAGGGATGAAATTGAGCAGATTTCAGATTTTATTGCCGAACGCATGAAATGTAACGTTATAAAGGTAAAATGTGATTTGTATAATCCAGATGATCTGAATCGGTTGGGAGATGAATTACGCAGACACTACGAGGCAGTTAACCTCTCTTATCTTGATGAGCCGGTCATGCAGGGGGTTGACAATCAGGGGCTTATTTTTGAAGGGGAATTTCTGCATTATAACCGTGTTGTCAGAGTTTTTTCAAAAGATTCCAGATCTTTTACTGACTTGCTCCGGAAAAACAATATTATATATGAAGAGATACCTATTGTAAATCCCTATGTTATTAGATTTTTTTATGCCGACAAAATGGTTTATGCATGTTACTCGTCTCTTTTTCCCGGACGTTTCATCTATTTTACAGATGTGTATCCGGCCGACGGGGACTGGATGCGCTTGATGGTGGATGTAAGAGATCAGAACATGTCTGGCAAAGAGCCTGTGAAAATGCCATCAAAAGCAGGTGTGATCGTTAAAGAGGCTTACAAAATGATGAGGAAATATATTCCGGCCGGCGAGAATGAAGAAGGCAGCAGTTCAAAGAAACCACTCACGGAAAAGGAAATGAGCCTTATGAAAGATATGATATATAACATGAACTACAGTATTGAAGATCTGACGAAGATGGATCATCATGATGTGGATGAAGCGTTTCTCGATAAAATCCTGAACTGCGAATATTTTATTTGATGCCATCTGTAAATTGAAATAGCTGCTGACAGGAGCCCATTTTTAAAAACTGGCTGGGTGAGATGGGTACCGTAAATAAGTCGGCAAGTTTTGAATTATGCAAAAAAAAAGAAAATGTCCTGTTCTGCCAGGCATTTGAGTCTAAAAGGAGAGAAAAAGAGAGAAAACGACATATTATGAAGAACTGTCGGTAGTAGATTATATTTAAAATCAAGGCAAGGGACAGCTACTGACATTTAATGATTTTGAAAAAACGGGAAGGATAGTATCCGGACCGTTTTTTGTACCTGTGTTTAGGTATCGGTAAGACCAAATGATATTATGAAGATATCCGGCTTAAGATTCTGTACGGGAAACCATGTGCCTATCGTCTGATCAGCAGGATGACAGCAGTATACTCCAGGTTGTCTTACGGACCGCTAACTGATCTGTACGCGAAGACGCGGCAGCTTCCAGCTTAGTTTTTTGTGAAGACCAAAATAAAACAGAGGCTCTTCACTACGGAAACTTGTGTTTTGCATTTACAGGGAAACCGAAATAACATATTTGATAAGTGAGATAATGTCTATCTACATGATTTAAGAAATGATACAGATAATGGTGTCAGGCGGGGTGTATTATATTTCTATAATACATCCCGCGACGTAAAGCTGATCGGAAAAGATGTATCCTTTGTTGAAAAGCGGCATCTATATAATCAAGGTAGAAATGTATCGGCTAATGGCTGAATCACCCCTCCCGCGAAACTAAGAACCAGATTTGCTTCCACGGCTACGACCTACATTTTTCCTGCCCCTATTTATTGATTTACTGGTGTTTGAAGCCTTACCCAAATTCCCGTTTCCATCTGCGGGTTTTCCGGTGTTTGAATCATCACCAAAATAATCGTCGAGACAATTGATAATGAGAGATCTTATCCACTCTTCTGATCTCCTAGAGACACTTGCCTTGGTTGCTAAACCAACGCCCGAAACAAAAGTTACAATTGTTACAATGTCCGCAATCATCGATACACTCATATTATTATCCCCCTTAATTATAAATCGGGGATACATCTTTTCTTACATATATTTACCATAATATTACATAAAAATAAATTAAATATTACATTTGACTTAAAAAGTTGTAATGCAATCTTGCAAATCATTCTTCGATATGGTATATGTAAAATACAACTTTTAATGCATCAAAAGAGAAATACCAGCAGATCCACAAAGGGTTCCGGATATGGCATATTGCAGAAGGAAGAATAAACAGGAACAGGATTATGTAAAATGCGGCAGGAGAGAATCAAATGATAAAAATTACGGAAGAATTCATAAAGAAACTGGAAATATATAAAGAAATCAATCTTCACAGCAATATGGGATGGACAGTTACACCAGGTGATCAGGAGCAGAACACTGCTGCCGGTTTGGAATCCATTGGAAAACATCCGTTTGAACTGCATCTGGAAAAACCAGCACCAGGGAAAACGTTTTGTTTTTTGAAAACTTCGGGTGAAATCCGTGGGATAGAAAAATATCTCCGGGAAAAAGAAGAAAGAAATTACCGGGGAAAGGTCTGTCCGGTACCGGGCAGCCGGAACAGGGATCTTCTTAATGGGGATGAGGGTTTAAGTGAGGCCGTGATGGCGGAGCTCCGATGGAAGGCGGCATATGATACTTATATTTTTGTTGCGAAGCAGATCATTGACTATATCAAAAATAATTTTCAAATGAATGAAAGGAAAATTGCTGTCTATATGAAAAACGAACTTCTGATTGCAGAGGAATATGAAAAACGAACTTCTGATTGCAGAGGAAGATGATAATGCGTCCTGCGAGGATCATCCGGCAGCAGTTTTCAGACAAGTCCGGAGTATACTTGCCTGTCGCTGTGGAGAAAACAGGGATGTGGCAGTGGATGCGTATAACAAATTGGCAGGGACAAAGCAGGCATCATTCGGGTCGGATACGCTAAACAGTCTTGTGCTGCTTGGAAAACTGATGTTGTTGGATGAACTGATAGGGGATACACCACCTGACTGTTTCAAAACCAGCCAGGGTGTTACCAGCGTCACACATCGTGGGAAAACGTATATATGGGACTACACCGGGGGAAAGATCATGGAGAAAGAAATATAGACGTTTCGGCATATTCTGCAGCAGGATAAAACTTTGGCATAAAAAAGAAACAGTCTTTTGTATATTGTATACACATATCTGCGCCGGAAGTTGTTTTGCGGCAACTGCTGCACTTACCGATACAGTGATTTATGTCACTTTACTTCTGGTGGCTCTTGATTGGATATATCCTTTCCCTCCCATACCGGACAATGTGCCGGATCCTGATATGTCTTATATGTTGGAACTATGGCGTTTATATACTTGTTGTGATAGAAAATAAATTTAAATAAAAATATAGTATGTAATAAAAATGCATAAAACTTTATATTCCCATAAAACAATGATTGAAAAGTGAAGATGAGACGGAGAGTATAAGGGAGAATATATAAGATAGGGGCATTCATCTGGTATACAATGAATGTGCCAGGAAAATATGTTCGAAGATCTGTTGAGCTGGTGGTGAATTTATGATAAAATATCTATGAAGCCACAACAGGGGCGGCAGCTTCCCGACCGATATACAATGGAAGGGAGGTGCGTGATCATGACTACATATGAAATTATTATGGTGTTCCTTGGGATTATTAGTTTACTTATATGCTTTGGACAGTTACTGATTGCGTTGCTCACCTTTCTCGATAATAAGAGAAACAAGAAGCGCAAAAAATAATGCCTACCCTGCGGCCAACAAGGTAGGCGGTGTTCGTTGAACACATAGAAACGTTGTTGGGAAGCTCCACCTTTGGAGTGATGCTTCACCGAGTGTCTGTTAGCAGCAGGCACTCTTTTTATGTATTTATTATATCATTCCACGGTTGTTTTGTCAACTTGACAGGATATATGGAAAATGCGTTGTATATTGTATACACTAATCGAAACGAGGTCTCCGCTGCGCTCCAACGTGATCCATGTGAGAGATTTTGTCCTTTTATTTACTTATTTACATGCTGGCCATATATTGGATTTCCCGTGGTTGGAGATGCATAGCCTTAATATCTGGCTATATCTGTCGTTTCTATGATGATAAAGATGTAAAGATTTTAAAAATGATATACATTAAAAACAATAAGGAAAATACGAAAGAAAAATAATGGAAAATGATACAGATGGTGTAATACGATAAGAGAAGGTGCCCTGGAAGAACTCTACAATAAAACCACCTCTGCAAACTCTACAATAAAACCACATCTGCAAAATGAACAGAGCTCATAAATGTAGGTGGGTGGTATATGGTCTGTCCTGTTTTTCATTTTATCTAGGGAAATCTCATGAAGGTAAAAGTAAAAAGCAGCAGTGCTTATGACTGCTGCCGTAAGAATATTTATATTTTCCGGATTATCCGGGGAACCGGTATGTGGGATATAGGGATTCCCAAAAAAGGAGTATTAAAGGTTAAGGGGAAGATTGGTCCGTTTCCCGCTCCGGTTAATCTCAAACAGGCCGGCAGAATTTTCAAACATACTGTATGTGCAGAATACAACCCGCAGGGGAAGATCATGTTTTAGAGATTTTCCTTCACGTCTGGTTTTGCCAGTTCCTTGATCCGATGAGAGAGGAGAGGAGGAGGGAGAGATATTCTGGCTGTTTCCCGTTGCTTCATCCGAAGGATATGAGGTTTTGTCCTCACGGATGTAATACTTACATTTTGCCAGCTTCTTAAGTGTTTCTGTGTCTGTATCCGAAAGCAGGCAGATAAGATATCCTTTGCCGCCATTCCAGCTCATGTAATCGAGGTATCCTTTTACGCGATCATATCCCCCGAAGTCATCAGAGATATTTTCAACGAAAGCATTCGTCCCATCTTCCCATGTAAGTCGGTTCCGGAAAGAGAGTGAAAGTTTTGGATCATCCTGGTAGCTGGAATACACCGGGACATCTTCCCGGCTGTTCTCCATGGGAAAATAATTGATCGCAAAGCCACGCATAATCTCCGGGAGATCAAAACATACATTTGGCATGAGATAAGGAACTACGGAACCAAGGTCTCGGTTCGGGGCTGTACATACAGAAAAGCCCGCCTTAAACATCTTATGCAGATCCGGGATGCCGTCAATTGCGTGTTCTATGGTCTCCCTGCGGGCAATATAGCGTTTTGCATGGAGACGATTTCCTGCCACGGTCTGAGGGTTTGCGTCCGGGGAGCCGGAAAGCCTTCTCATTTCCCATACATAGGAGAGATATTCCCCGATGGTAAGATCACTGGACTGCTTGGCGAGTTCTAAGAGATGTGATGCGAGGTTCTCATAATACAATGGGTATTCTTCACACTCACGGGAAACCGCTGAACACAGATCGGCCACGTCAGAAAGAGTGGCTTCCCTCCAGGCTGATCCATATTTTGTAATGCATATTCCGGGTACCGCTATCATGGCATCCCGTTCCCTCCATGCACTTCTTTTAAGTTCAGGCATGGGCTTATTACTTTGAAAACGATTAAACCGGCCGCGGGCGGAACTTCCGGGCATCTGTCTGCCTGACGGGAAACCATAACCACTATCTGTACTGCTATTTATATTATTATCACTACTGCTGCCCATAGCAGTGGGTTCCCTGTATGGTTTCTTAAGGCTCTTAAGGTCGCTTTTGGTGAGTTTGGTCTGCAGGGTAAACAACAGGGTATGTAATGCCGGATGTTTTGCGTGGCAGGCAGCAGTGTTCATGTAAGCATTCAATTTGCCAGAGATAACATTCAGCCGCTGTGTTGACATATCCTGTTCAATATAGGTATAGCATGTTTGATCTGGGTATGCGGCCATGCCTGGCACCCACATATTGTCAGGAACGTCTACAGCATCTGCCCCTACCCGGCAGTGGTTTTTCCCATCTGTGTTCCCACTGCTGCCCGGGGAGCCGGTATCTGTATTCCTGTCATGTCCCTGAGAGCTTTCCGGCTCTTTTTCTTTCGAGTTATTTCTCTCTGAATCTTCCTCGTTCGTATTCTCAGAAGAGATCCGCGCCCTGGAAATCTGCGGGACCCCGTCCGTGATGCTTGATCTGGTAAAAAGCGCATCAGAGAAAAAGACGGTACCCTCATGCAGACGGTTTGACTGCAGTGCAAGGATTTTCTCATGCAGATCGAGCACAATCCCGTCAGGTCCCATGCCAACTTCAGATTGAAAATGAAAACGGGTATCCTTCACGCTTGACAGCATAAAAGCGTGGAGATCACGCGCGGCAACAAAGTGGGATATATTGGTAGGGGCAGTGAAGCTGTCAAATCTCTTTCTGATTTCGTGAACGGCATTCTTATCAATATGTTTACCAACTACCGGGGTGCCAGACAATGCATTAAGCCGCTGTTCTACAAAGTCCGCTCCTTTTTGGGTAAGAAAGTAAACGTTTTGGTTTTCTCCAGGCTGGATGCTCTTATCCACCTCAAGCACATCCTCTCTCACAAGCCGGTTTAAAAACACAAGCTCACATTCGGGCTTTGCTGCGGGGGTGATTCCTGTGGCACACAGCTGCTGGACCGTGATCCCATAATAATACATGCAGTATGACAATACACATATCTGCTTTGATTTCCTGCAATGCAGATCAAATTCGGGATCGCAGAACATCATGTGAAGCATGTGCTCATAGGAATAGTGGCAGCGCTCCAGATAATAGGCTTTCTCTTTGGCATTCTGCTGTGTTTTCCGGGGAGCCGTTCTTCTTATTCGCTTTGAACTCATAGTGGGCATTATCCTCCTTATTTTCCTTCTGGGTTTCATATCCGGATGATAGGCTTAAACCGATAGGAAAAGTCAAGCAGGATAGGGAATTTCCGGGGAGCCGTAATAAATATATTTTCTTGGGGTTAGTTAGGAAAAATTAAAGGCTTTCCTCTGTGTACCGGGCTAACCAATGCATGGGGTGTAACAAGAGAATGTAATCTATTGTCTCGCCTCGTTTTTCCTATTTCCTTGATCTGACTTACAATACATCCATATAGAATAAAATGCATGTGTATCATAAAAAGAAATAGCGTTGTTTCCGGGATATTCTATGCTATTTGGTATTTTATAGGAAAACACAAAAGCAATTAAATGAGATGTTCAACAGATCATACGTGCATATCATTTCATGTTAGGATAGATAAACATGAAATTTGAAAGAGCTTACACTTTTAAATCCTCAAAAAACCCTTCTTCAGTGTTTTATGGTAAAACAGTGACAAATAATGATAGTATGATTGCGCATCTGTTTGAGGTCGTATTAAATAAGAAAACATATAGGAAAATACAAAAGAATACAATAAATATAATGAAAAATACAACACCACAATAACGTATAAATAAAAAATATGCAGCAGTTCTTGATAAAACCGCTGCATATTTGATTAAAAATTAAATATTATTGTGCCAAAATCCGTAAGAAATGCAATAGGTGTGGCTTGATAATGGGATATTATATGCCTTGAGGAAAAGAGATTGTATGGCTGGCATTATAATGTCATAAAACTGATTTGCCAGCTGTTCGTTCCCGTCAAAGAAAAAATTGATAGTGTCCTGATATATGGATAAGATATATGCCTTGACGCGGTATCTGTGAGGTAGATTGTTCATCATCATAACCATACGAGATAGCAGGGTATCAGGGGAATAATCTGTATCTAATGATCCCGATGGAAGGCAGACAGTAATAACACATCCAATCTTGTGAATTTCCATTCCTGTTTTATACCGAAAATCGAATTGATAGTAGCCGCTGGTAATAACGTTGTCTGTTAGATCCTCATTAACTTTCTCAGGATGATTTGAATGTGCCAGGACACTATAAAGGATGCTTGTCAGGTTTATTTTGCGTAAAACTTCTTTTGTGCATTTAGCTGCATAATTATTGTACCATTTAGGGTAGTCCGGCATGGTAGCATAAGAGATCTCTTTGATGCTCATGTGGGCCAGCAGATCCCGGAAGGTGTCCACATGAAATATAGTAGCCAGCAGGATATCCACCGGGAAGACTTTTTTAAAGCTGCATCCGTGGTTATCCAATAAATCGGAACAGGCCATGGAATGGAAAGTACAGACAATTTGATCATGGGATGGATTAGTTAACAGGGTATCAAAATAAGAGCACCCCATGAGGTCCAGATCATAAAAGTAATATTTCCCAGAAGAAGAAAAGTAAAGCACAAATCCATTTTCATCATACCAGATAGCCGGCAGTAGACATATGAAGTTGCTACAGGAGGCCTCAGAACATATCGTTCGACCATCGGTTCTTTCCATGTGGATGATATCACCGCTTGAAACAAATTCAGTTATATTCTCGCGGTATGAAAAACCTGGTTCTGTTATAACTGGAGAATTTTCAGACTGAGCATCTTTCTTTAAACGTTCAGGCGATTTCTTCACTTTTGATTTTGGTGGTTTGTTTTTTGAGGAAGCAGACGAATCAATTACTTGGTCTTTTTCTGCATGCTGGTTTTTTGAATTGGCAGCAGCAGATAACGACTCAGCGTTTGATGCTTCTTCAGATGGCGTTTCTTTTTCAATATGAACCGGCTCGGTGGCTATTTCCTCGTCTGTTGTTATTTCCGGGAACTCCTGTGGATCATAAAACTCAGGGGAGTATTCTGCAGGATCAGTTTCGGGTGAAGCAGCAGGAAAGCCATATATATCACTCATATCCAGAGGAATTTCTCCGTCATAAATTTCTTCTTCGTAGGGCATAGCATCATATGGAGCCGTACATTCATAGGCATATTCCGGGATATCTAAAGGTGGCTCTACCTCATAGATTTCGGGGTTCGTATTTTCCGGTAAATCACGAACATCGGTATAAGATGGCTCTGCATCTGTCTCCTCTGAATTTAAAGTATCCTTATTGGATTCCTCTTTTATTTTGTCTATGGCTGTTGGAATATCGGCATTTGAAGTATCGGTTCGTGTTTTATCATCAGATACGAACGTGTCAGGGCCGTCTTCCTTAGAGTTTTTTGTATCGTTTGATGGTTGAAGATTATACGATGCACTTGTAACTTCCATTTTACCATCTGGCTTCGTTTTATTTTCATTAGAAGCCTTATCGAGAGCCTCCCTTTTTCCATCATCAAACTTGATAGGTCGGCCCACTAAAGACGGAAGAGGAGGAATGTACTGATACATTTCTTGTAACTCTGAAACACTCTTTTCAAACATTACATCGGTTATGTAGTCGATGCTGATACCATAGATCGCTTCAAGCTTTAAGGAAATGAGAGATGAAAGTTCACCACTATATTCTGCTCTAAGTAGTGGGACCAGTTCCGTATCTCCAGCCTGTGCAGCATTTTTCAGGTAGGACACAAAATCATTTAAGAACTGTTCCTTGGTTCGGTCACCGTATCCCTTACAGTTCCAGAGATATTCATAAATATAATAATTCAAAGGTATAACAAGAGCATCTCCTATCATGTAGTCTCGAGCAAGACGATCACATGACCAAAACGCCATGCCAGGATTAATAAAGGGCATTTTTTCATATGAATAGTTTTCATCCATCATACGTCGTAATACAATATCTTCCTGTTTTTTTCGTGCGTTCGTGTATCCACTGCTATATTTGCACATCCGGCATGCATTGCTTTCGATATCATAAGTTCTTACATATGAAAGAGCTTTTGTGCATAAATGATGGCAGTTTTTACATCCTGCTCGCTTTGAAAGCTTTTTTTTCTTATCATCTGTAATTCTGCTTCCACCAAACAAATGGTATTGTGTGGAGTATAGCATATAATAGGATTCAAATTTAATTGCATCATATCCAAGAGCCGTGCACATTCGATAGTAAAATTCCTGCATTTGATCGACGGTGAGCTTGTCGGACAGATAAAACAGGCATATATGTTTATCCATGTTATTTAGGGAACCTCCTTTTGTTTTGTCCCATTATAGGCCGAAATATAGGGCAAAAGTCAAACAGGAATTCCTGTTTGACTTTTGCATGATATCTTAAAGTTGGTATGTTTTTTGGAACGGTTGGGAATTTCGTTGTGTAAAAAATGAAAAAATGATATAATAAGACCATACAAAAAGCAGTACATGCATTAGCACGGCAGGCGGTTTGCCCTCATTACGGGGGCTATGTGCGCCCCCAGTAAAAAGAAAGGGGGCGATAGCATGGTTACATATCCAGAATTATTTCAGTTTTGCTTATTGATCGTTGCTATTATAAGTCTGATTATTCAGATTTTTAACAATAAAAAATAACCGCCCCTTCCAAAGATCGGTTATTTTTTAGCATCACTTTGGCAAACCGTCTACGGTATTGCTTTTTGTATTTTTATTATATTAGAATAGTTTCTAAATGTCAATAAGTTGACAATTTTGAGTGCCAAATACTTGACAAAATAGTTTTTATGTGAATAGCAAAGTATCATTGGAAACTTTTGCTTAATATCATTATGCGGATTTAAGGAATTATTTTTTCTTCAGGAGAACATAATTCCACACCTCGTCAATGCTGGCTGGAACCGGTTTATGAATTTTCGTGGTTAAAAAATCAGTAAGTCGGACACAATTTCCGAAGATGGAAACCGGACATTTGTGTTTTCCTGATCGAAACACAATGACAGTGGAATGCAGGTCTGTGATCTGAAAAATTTCCAATATATCCTTATACGGAATATCATATGTCTGCGTTTTTTCAGTAGCATCAGATGTGCATATAAAGCAGATGAAGTTTTGAACAGGAATATTTTGATCAAACAAATTCACTATCCGAATCATATCCGGAAGAAATTCTATCTTTGTAGTCGCTTTCACTGTTTCACATTGTAGTTCTCCATCAGTTCTTCGTTTGACGATACACATTATAATAAGAAAGAATACGCTACATATTAAGACGACAGGGCGTATTCCATATAAAGCAATCCCTATTCCGTTTGCAGCACACAGCGATATCAAAGTGATCAAAATCAGCTGTTTGGGCAGCAGTGTTTTTCGATAAAGAAAGCTTTGATCAAATCCTTTTATTTCTATCATTATAATTTCCTTTTTAAATAATCGAACTTCTATGTTTTTTTCATAATAACAGAAAAAAGAGTATAAGAAAAGGAATTTGTGATATACATTTTATTTATAGGAACATATTACAAGTAAACTACAGAAAAATATTCGATATTAGATGCGGAAAAGCATCACCAATGTTATAATTAGTGCACCATAACAAAATATCATAAGGGATGACATAGATGAAAATCAACAATTTTGATGAGGAAAAATCAGAACTTTTAAGAGAAATTGCATTTGTAAAAAGAGAAATATATGAGCTGGAAAAGGAAGAGGATTTCAAGGAAGCCAGAATTTTTACAAACAATTACCTGAAAGATAGCTGCATATACAAGAGACTACCAATATCGTATTTAAAAACTGTGTATCACCTGAAAAATGACGAAATAGTAAATCTGCTTTCTTTTTCATTTGAAAATGAAATGATTATAAAACTTTTTAGCCAGATAAGGGAACACAATAAGTCATCTTGTATCGGTTTTGCAGTTATGAACTGTTCCGCAGTTTATCGAAAAGATGGGGGATATGTTTTGCAGCTTTCTGATCCGTTCTTTGATCTGAAAGGATTTGTGTATCATCTTCCGCGTGATCTCAAACCGGAAACAATTGCAAATACAATGGTACAGATAAAAATTGTGCTTGATGAAAATGTATTAAACACTCATAAAGCGAAACTTCTGGATATATGTCCGCTTCCATATTGGATATATGGGACTATAAAAGGGAATTCAAAAATTGAATTGGAGTCACCAGATTACGAGATCACAAAATCCCTTGAAGCAGTAAGGGGAAGAGAAAAATGTATTTCTGCAGGATTATCCTGGGCGCATGAAATGGTTCGTGAGCATGGAATGTATGAGCCTTCCCCTGAAAATAAAGAAGAATTTCTGAACCACGGTTATATATATGTAAGGGGACTGTACCGACAATATGTTTTGGTGTTTGTTGATGACAGGATAGAAGCTGTTGTTACGGAAGAGGGAAAATTGAGTGAATCATACCAGAAGCACTGGTATGATAATGGAATATGGGAATGGCAATGTCCTGAAGGGGATGCGGTTAAGTGTATTGATGTGTACCCACCGTTACTTAAGTATATTCCATAGAAAATCGGAAATAAAAGAAATCAGAGCTGCAGTGCAAAAATGAACGTTTGCATTGCAGCTTTTTGTTTTGCTGTTTGACTTTTTATCTGGGTTTATGCCTATTATTTTAAAACAATACAACAAAAGGAGAATAACAGATGGAAAACGAAACTATTTCTTGCAAGGATGTCTTTAAATTTATTTTCTTGAAAAAACATAGTATTGCACAACTTTGTGATTACTATGGAAATCCTCAAGATGTAAGAGATCATTTACAACTGTTATCTGATAGCAATCGGTTGTTAGCTATCTCTTTAAAAAATAATATCCGTGTGCTTAATCAGATGATTGAAGAAGATTTTCGGCGATATCAAGAAGCCTATGAGGAATATCTTTCACAAAAACAAATTGGTATCAGTAGGTGCGTAGATTGTCCATTCGGTAACGGAGAAGGTGGATGTACTATACCTTCTTGCGATTTTCCATTTGGCGAGTTAACCGACTCCTGATGCTGTCAGGAGCTTAACTGAGCAGCTGTCCCTCTTACGATGAGAGCTACGGGGTTATCGCCCGGATACAGCTGGCACCTGATTGACACTAGGACAATTATATCATGGGCTTCCTAAGCCTATTGAACAATATTTATTTTGTAACTTATTAACCAAGATACATGTATTTATGTATCTAAAAGATATTATACGAGGAGGATTGCAAATGAAAGAGGTATTGGTCAGCTTTCCACTGACCGGAAGAAAAGGAAAAGATGTCAAAAAGAAAGGAGAATCAAATTTATTAGATATTTGTTCAATGATAGCTTTACCTTCTGATAATGGAAGATATGATTATTTAAAGTCTATCAGGCAAAATGCATCAGGCATTGTAGTAAAGGATCGCAAAGAAAACCATTATGAATTATCAACAATATGGTATCGCCCGTGGAGATTGGATGAGGTTTCTTTTATTGCTGCCAATGTTATAGAAGAGAATGAGTATGTAAAAAATTGTGTTCATGTTCTGTGTGAATATTACGACAGCGGGAAAATCTACAAATGCTGTGTTGTTGTTCCACAAGAGGAATATTATGAGAAAATAAAAGATTTCCATAATGATGCAGATCATGAGAAATACATTATCGGAACATGTATAAGGAAAAATTATACGGTACCTGGCAAAAGTAAGTACAACAAACGTTCCCATTGTGTTCGTCAAACGGAATCCATTCAAAAGCAGAGAACGAAAATGTTAAATTTCTGTTTAATTGAAAGGGAAAAGCAGCAGGAGGAAAATTGAACTATGAATTTGATTGAAGCATATGGGAAAAAGATTACAGCAGCCGAGTATGTAAAAAGAGAGGTACTTGCCTGCGGTGGAAAGGCCGCATGCTCAAAAGCGGATCTGGGAGCAATTGCTGAGGAACATGGACTGAAAATGCCAATCTGGAAATATTCAAAAGAAGAAATATATGATGCATTGATGGAAAGTGGAAAGTATACCCCTGAGCAGATTGCGGAAAAATATCAAATTGGAATTCCTGGAAAAGTATATCTGGATCGGTTCCGTTTCGATCCAAGACTTACTAAGCTGTTACGAAAGAGCGGATTTTTGAGAGTTGTTGGTTTTAGAAAATATAAAAGAGGGAAAAAACTTTTTAAGGAACCTTTATATGATGCTTTTCAATATGAAAAAATGAACTCTGAGCAGTTAGATCCAGAGTTGGAAAAGGCAAAAAAACTACTTATAGAGATGCTTAAAAAATCGAATATTAGATGATAATTCAGAATTACTTACATCCAAAGCAAGGAATCTTGTAAAAAAATTGGAATATTTCAGGGTATAAAAAATCCCAGCATCATTTATATGTGGATGGTGCTGGGATTTTTTATGTTTGCCAATAAATATTATTTTGATTGATTTACTATTATAAATTTTCATTTTTTGATCATTCCATTTGTTACGTTGCTTAGCCAATTTTCGGCTGCGGTGGAAGCTTCCCTTCTCTTTTCGTCACTTACGTTAGCATATCTTGCCGTTGTATTCACGGATTTGTGGCCAAGGGCATTTTGTGCTAGGTAGATGTCTCCTGTCGAGTTGTAAATGCCGGTAGCATATGTGCTACGCAACTTGTGTGGTGTTATATGTTTGTTCTTTACGGCGACGGAAGCGTATTTTTTTACCATGCGTTGCACAGAGCGCGGAGTGATTCTTGTACCATTACGCGATATAAAAAGGGCAGTAGTAGGTTCATCCAGGTCCATATCTTCGCGCTCATCCATATATGCACTCAATAATTCAGCGCATTTTTTATCAAAATAGACATTCTGGAATTTTCTACCCTTTCTTTCAAGATAAACACTGTTTTCTTCCCAGTCAATATCATCTATGTCAATTCCAACACACTCCGAAATGCGGATTCCTGTGGAAAGCATTAGATAAACCATTGCCATGTCACGGGTTCTATATCTGTCGGAGAAAACCTGTTGACGTTCTGTAAGTCCAGCACCGGTAGTTATTACATCTAGCAGGAGAGAAATTTCATCATCAGAAAGGAAGGTGATCGGCTGTACGGTAATCTTTGGTGACGGGAAAGCAGCGGCAGGATTGTTTTTGATCAGGTTTTTGCCAAGCAGGTATTTATACAGCGCACGTATGGATGCCAGCTTGCGGGCACGGGAAGTATTATCATCCATAAATGTCTTCCCATTTTTCTCATAGCCATTTTGCAGTTTCATCATAATGTCCTCAAAGTCATCAGTATTCAGATGATCCAGAACATCCACGGTTATATCTTTTTTATTGTGTATAACAGGATTGATTTCTGTGATAATCTGAAAAATGATGGAAATGTCCCGTACATACTCATAGACAGTGAGCCGGCTGGAGTTCTTCATAGTGGACATATGCGAAACAAAACGTGTCATGTAATCCGGCAGATCATTTAAAAGTGATGTTGTTTTTTCTATAGCAGATAAGTTTCTTTTAACCTGATAATTTTTTTCTTCCATTTATTTTTCCCTCCGGTTAGTTTTTCAGAATGCTATGCAGCAAAATTGGTATAGCATGATTGGTAAGGATAAAATAGACAAATTGTTCGTATAATGAGCATATTGGTACTATTTGCCTGATTTTATCCAATTTGTGTCGCAAAATGATTATTTTGCGACGCAATATAAATATATAATACCACTATCCCATCTGGGTGTAAATGCTAAATGTACATTGTCACTTTGCATATAGATAATACAAAGATGCTGATATTGCATTCTGTTAATACAAAACAGCTGATTTATTTGCGTATAAATGATACAAAACAAGATTCTGTATTGGATGACCCACTTGTGGTTGATTTTAAATTGCTTTCACCAGTTTTATAGTCGATCTTGACCCCTGGCTGCACATTATAGGCGTACACGCAGAAGCAAATGCCTTTTCCTTTATCCTCAACAGAATATCCTTCCATAAGGACTCCGGATGCGAGCAGATTGTTTCCCTTAAAAATCGGTGTTACGCGATACAAAACGTGGTTCCCAGTTTTCTCTATCCCTTTAAGTCATGATAGTTTTCAATATTGTACTACATTTTCGAGGTATTTTTTCCGTTCCGCTGCAAAAGAGAGCAGTATTGTTTTCTGTTGAGCATCTGTCAGATGGTACCATTCTGCCAGACGCTCTTCGAGATGGTTTAATGCCGTCTGTAAATTTTCTGCTCTTGCAACCAACAAAGCCGGATCTTTGACTGCATAATCCGTCAAAAAATCTTCAACTGCTATCGCACGTATATCTCCAGGTGAGCAGATGTCGACAATGGTGTCTTTTAGTTCTGTTCCTTCGTAAACAATAGTAGCGTCTGACAACTCAGTTGCATTGTTTAAACCGCAAAGACACGGGAAATCAATGCAGACAAAGATATCTCCTCCGTATAATGCAGGTTCAATATGCAGATTTCCTCCATCTCTAATAACTTTTTCGATCATTTCTAACATATTTTTTCTCCTTTTTTGCGAGGTATTTAACATTTGATTTATGTTCATAGACTGATGAGAGAGTAATATTGAATGGAATTTCAACCTACTGCACATATTTTATTCTTCTATTTCTGGATCACACCTTTCTCCCTCAAAAAAACGTCCCTCAATGAGGAACGTTTTCAATGATTTTTATGCTTATTTTTCTGTCTTAAAGCTGTTATGCCCGGCAATCATCTTTTTTGCGAAATGAATCCATTCCTCATATGTCTCTGCTCCGCAGGCTTCTTTCCACCCATCCAGCTTGTTTTCCGTAAGGGGAAAGTAAATGACGGGATCAAAGTCCTCAAATGGTGTAAGGCTGCCGTATTCAATCAGTATTCTTTTTATTGTAATGTCTGCTTTACTTTATCAAGAGCTGGTTTTATCACAAGTTCTATAACTGCATCTCGCGTAATCTCTGCTGATTTTTCTAATACTTCCATATCGGATATATCCGGTTCGTCAATGCCATGTGCAAATTTGAGATATTCGATGTCATCCAACTCAAGATATTCTTGAAGGGAACATGTTACTGATGAATCGTTATGCCACTGATCCACTAAATCTTCCCACTTTTCTCTTGATTTATCCAAATATTTTGCCATGAATTACTCTCCATTCAATTTCAAATAATTTATGCCTTGGAAAACCCAGACATAAATTATTATTTAGCATGGGCTTTTTAGGCAAATTAATTCTATATATTCTGTTTCAACCATCGCCTTCATTACAGAAAGCGTCTTTTTGAATATCTTCATTAAACACAAGTTTAAACCATCATACAATGTCATATTTAATACTTTTGGATGAGTATTCTATAGATCTTTCCGGATTTTTTTGATGATCCAAATAAGATCCCGGCTTTTCCATTGGTGTATACGGTCGTTCCTTTTTTGGTATATTTCCCTGAACAACCAACAGTTACAGATTTTATTTTAACATTTTTGGCATATTTCTTGGAAATACCCGCGTAATCATATAGATTGATCTTATTATCTTCCGTGCTTTCCATAAGAGAGAAGTAGTTTGATTTAGATACATTGTATCTACTGCAATCAGTAAATATGTAATTTGGGTATTTCCCATTCATATACTGTTTATGATCACATAAAAATGCATCATCTGCATACCCCTTCATGAAATAATCCATAGATCCTGTCTCATCATCCATGGAAACATCGCAATAATACCATTTTCCATCAAGTTTAACCAGATTCCACATGTGGCCTACAGAAGATCCGCTTTCAAATCCATCGGCACATACGGTTTCAACTCCAAGCTGGTTTAACAGGTTGGCATATATAATAGAATACTCGTCACATTTTGCAAGTCCGCTCTTTAGACATTCAGATAAGGATCGGCCTTTTCCAAGATCATAACGCAGATGATCACATAACCACTGATGAATCCATACGGCTTTTTCGATACCTGTAAGATTATCAATTTTAAAGGATGCAGCTAATGTTTTCCAGTCAATATCATTTATATTCCGGTATTTCTCTACCGTTGAACAAACAGAATATGTTGTTCCGTTTGAGACAATACGGTTTGAAATGTAAATCAAGGTTTGCGGAAATGCTTTTCCATTATCCATTTTATGAATAATTTCCTTACCCGCCTTTTCTGCTTCACTATAACTATAATAGTTTCCATAAGAGACGGAATATCCTTCTTGCTGATGATCTACGGCATTTTGTAATTCCTGAGCGGCAAAATTTTCATTTACTTCCGCCGAACAAATGCTGGATGAAAATAATACAACTATAATTCCTGTTAAAAATGTAAGAATTGTTTTTTTCATAATCAAGTATCTCCTTCCCTTTACCTGATTATGGTATATCATATAAAAGAAGGAGATACAAGAAATATAGAACAAATAAAATTGATAACTATATTATAGTTTTACTTTTTTGATAGGACTCCATTTTCCGTAATAGTAGGTTTTCCCAATCTTTTTATAAGGACGCACGCGAACATAAATGGTTCCGGAATTTACCGTATGCAATTTACGGGACAGCTTTGTAGTACGCACATCTCCCCAGTTTTGAAAATTCTTATGGTGAGAATATCGGATCTGGTAACCGGTTGCTCCATTTGACTTCTTGTATGTAATACTAAAGTAGCTGGAATTTACTCTTTTCAGTTTAGTAATTTTTGTTGCAGCTGTCTTTGTGGAAATCCATTTTGCATACAGATCGACAGGAGAATCTACCTTTTTGCTAAAATTGAATTTAACTCCGGCATATGTATACCATCCGGCAAAATAATAGTTTTTAAGCTTCGGATTTGCAGGTTTCTTGATGCACTCTCCTGCTTTTACCGTTGCTTTTGTTTCGCGTCCGTTTACATTGACACGATTATCCCGATAGTGGAAAATCACCTCGTAAGTTCCGTTTCCAGTGGAATTTTCATTGTTTCCGATTTCGGATGATGTTTTGCCGTTCAAAGTAACATCTTTTCCATAGCTGTTCAATATTTTGGAGATGGTTGTATAAGTGAGGGAATCTGCAGGAACAAGAATATATACTTTAGTACCTGTATAAGCATCTTTTGCACTTGATACAACAGAGGAATCTACCTTATTCTCTCCGGTTGCTGAGGTACAGTTGTAAAAAGCATAGTCCATCTTTGTAACCCCATATGGCACAGATGGAAGTTTATTTAATTTACCGCACCCATAAAGAGCATAGGAAATATCTGTTGCGTTGTATGGAAGTCTGTTAAGCGATGTAAGATTGCTGCACTGATAGAAAAGATATGACGCATTTCCGTCACTCGCTTTAACAGATTCACCAAGATTTACAATGCTGATAGTTGTATTTCCGGAAAATACTCCACTTGAAGCAGTTGATTTTCCGAGAATCGTATCATAACGTTTCCCATTAATTGCATAAGTATCTTCCACACGGACAGAAGAACTGTTGCCAGTATATTTTACGAGAGTAACTGTACCCTTGGTATCATTTACAATAACGTCAAACCCGTCAACAAGTCCAGAAACTACTTTCTGGTTATTAGATGCAGTGTTGTTTGTGTTATTGTTATTTGGATTGTTTGTATTATTGTTTTGATTGTTGTTTGCATTATTGTTATTATCCGGATTGGTAATAACCCCTGTGGAATGCACATATGCACTTAATTCCGGATATCCATATCCAAAAGTCGAATCTTTTCCGCTGCCACCGCCAATAAAGGTCTTAGAAGTATTGCGAATCAGAATAGATTCAGCATTGCTTGCAGAGTAAGATGGATCATAACTGTAAATGTGGGCAAGAGCTGCCGACACAAATGCTGTAGATTGGGAAGTACCAGACATAATGCATGTTCCATCACCCAGGGATAAGTATTCTGCACTCCAGTTATTGGAAGCAGATGCCTTTGACATATTCATGCTTGATGCTTCGATACCACGGATATAACGTCCAGGTGCAGTAAAATCCACACATGATCCGGTCAGAGATTGGGAATATGCACCCCAGCTTCCACCATTTTGCGCAATCCCGGATACAGCCAATGTTTTGTCATAATTTGCCGGATAGGAATCGTCAGCAGTCATTGCCGGATAAGAAGAATTTTTATTGCCGGCAGAGGTTACGACGAGAATTCCTTTGGAATACAAAGCATCGATATATGGATTGATATAAGATGCAATCTGATCCATCTGGTTGCTGTCAAGCGTGCAGATAGAAAGAGACAAGTTTACCACATTGATACCAGCAGGATTAGATACAATGTACTGTAAAGCTGCAGCAAGTCTGGAAGCGGTAAATCCTCCATTAGAATCCACTGCTTTAACAGGTACAATTTTGACATTGGATGGAGTGTTATTTGCAATGATACTTGCAATAAATGTTCCGTGCCCATAATCATCAATCGCGCTTGATGCCTGGGAAAGAACATTATAGCCGTTGATCACACGTCCAGGGAATCTGGAAGAAAAGTTACTTCCACTGTCAACACCGGAATCCACTACTGCTACCCCAACCTGACTAATGGTGGCAGCACTTTGTGCTCCAACAATGTTGTTTGATGATACAGTGAGTCCCATGATCTCGGGGCTTGTAGTCAAAGAAACAGTATTTGTTGAATCTGATACAGTTGCCCCATATTCTCCGATAACATCTGGGGAATATGTGACATTTGAAGAATCTACCATGTCATCATCGTAAAGCTTATCCGGGTATACGGTATATCCATCAGCTTTAAAACTTTCATATGCTGCAGCGGCATCATCCGGAGAGTCAAATGACATAAGGGAAATTCCACCACTCGCAGAAATTTTTCTTGCACCATGGTAGTTACGGAAAGATTCTCCCGACACAAACAGGCGTTTTGATGAAAAAAGAGAGGATACTTTAAAACCATCCCCTTCTTTCTCAACCTGGTACCCTTTGCTCTTGAAATATGAACTTACAGAAGATGCGCTTTTTAATGAATGAGCTTTTAAGGGCGATACCTTTACGATATCATCAAGATCAACAGATTCTCCATCGGCTTCGATGGACCCGTCTTTTAAGATTGTCAGAGAGTCTATCCCTGGCTGATCATCTGCAACCATATCAAGAATTGATACTTCTCTTGGAACAGATAAATTTGCTGCTTTTGCGCTGTCCGGAACTATAAAAGTGGCACACAGCGAAAAAGCCAAAAACATTGCTAAAGTTTTCTTTTTCATACTCTTTTACTCCTTTCGTATGGTGAAACGATTTTAACCATAAACCCATAGAAAAAGTCAAGCCTGATGTGAAAAATAATGTTCTATTATTCTTTACATTGATTCCTATGATGATATGATATAGACACAACGTTGGAGGAAAAAATATGGGAAAAAATATAGATTTTAAGGAACATGTAAACAAATTTCAAGAAAGAGAAAGATCAAAAAATTTATTTCAAAATTTTATGAATGAGTTGGAAAAGGACATTGATCTTACCGGGGTATTGCAGAATGAAAAAATCAAAGAAGAATATAGATTTCTTGATTTCAAAGGATCGCCAGCTGATCGAATAAAAAAATACGCTCCTCTCATTAAAGAGGAAATAATCAGAATGCAGGATCTCTCGGTGGAGACTGAGGAATATTCGGTAGTATGGGATAAAATGAATTTCCTGCTAGATAAATATACACAGGCAGTTGGAGAACTGGTACCTTTTTCAGAAGATGAATTATCCACCCCATGCGTATGTAAAAATCAGGAAGATGTATTAAAACAAATCAATGAATTGATGGACTACTCCATGGAACAGGATATTTCTGAAAATAATCTGAAAATTTCAGAAAAGCTTACTTTGATTTATCCGTTGGGTATATTGCTGCTTGGATTATAGATTTATTTTGGAAACCAGCGGTAATACAAAAGAAACTCCAATACTCCACCATCGCATATACCAAGAACGTCAGGGAAATACCTAAAATCGCCCAGACTTTTGTAAGTCTGAGCGATCCCTTTGAAACTATAATTTTTTTAATTCCATTCTGATCTTAAGCTCAGAATGGATTTTTTTACAGTTTTTAATAAAAACATAGTGATAATTACAAATCTTCTGGATAGTAAGTCTCAATAACATCATCGACTTCACGATCGTAAATTTCAACTCTCTCCTTTGCATTGAGAGTTTCTGTCATAGCATAAAAGCGTGCATCTCTTATATACGCACATTCCATGCTGCCGCTTCCACCATCCACGATAATGGAATATCGTAGTCCTTTTAATGCTTCCATAACAGCTTTTTCGTCCATAACGTCCATAACAACTTTCCTTTCTCCGGTATATCCGGTTAAACAACAACTGTTCTATGAAGCTAAGGAAACCATGCGTTGAAACTGCATGAGAATCTCTTTTGTGGTATTATCTTTGTATGTAGAATAATCCCACAAATTAGCCCTTACTGCCCAATTTGTACATCTTTGCACAAGCTGGGAAAAACGCTTATCAATATCACCGCCACACAGTATTTGTGTTTTGTTGTGGCGATAATATTGCATGGTTTGTTCCACCACCATATTAAAAGTTGCGGAACAATCGTTCAGCTTCATCATATAAAAACCTTCTTTCTTCCCGCAACTAAAACGGCGGGACCGCTAAACAATTTTTCTATTTACGCCATCATAAAAGCCTTTTATAGTTTTTACAGTGGCTTTGCTCACGCCTTTTACAGACTTGAGCTTTTTACAGCCCTCGAAAATTTTGTATGCATTTCGAAGGTTATTTGACAACTTAACCGTTGTCAGGTTTTTGCATCCGTTGAATGCATAATTTGCATTGATTACAGATGCAGGCACACCGTTTACTTTTTTTAAATTGGAACATCCCATGAACGTTTTGTTCAAATAGGTGATGTCCCAAGGAAGGGATTTAACTGTAGTAAGATTCTTGCATCCAAAGAACATTTTATAGGCATTACCCTTGATTGTCCGGACGCTTTTCCCAAAAGAAACGGTTTTAATTTTGTTGTTGCCATAAAACAATGTCTTATATGCAACAACCTGGTAAGGAGTACCGTTTACTTTTACAGTATTTGGCACACTTACCGTTGACTTATTTCCAATGTAGGAAATAAGAGTTATTTCCTTCTTTGTATTGTTCAACTTATATTCCCAGGCTGAACGGACGGCAGAAGAGACACCGTCACTTGTCTGCTGTTTCACAGAAGCATTTGCCTCTGGCTTAACAGCAGGTACTACAACATCAGTTGTGGTACTTGGAGTGGATACATATATATATTCCACTCTATTTTTTTCAGAATTACTTCCCGTAGGCTTTGAAGAATTCTGAGAGTCTCCTGATGGAGTCGGAGCCGGAGTTGTTGAATCTGCTTTTGTATCAGATTTTGAATTATCCGGTGTTGGTACAACGTCTGTTTTGGTATCTGTTGTACCGGTTGCTCCATTATCCTTGTTGTCAGGAGTTGGAGCCGGTGATGGTGATGGAGTTGGTGCTGGTGTTGGAGCTGGACCGAAGGACTCGGTTGCTGTATCCACACTATAACTTGTGGATGCATATACATTTGTAGCTCCACTTATTACTGCCATTACCATTACCATTACTGCTACTTTCTTTAACATAAAAACCTTCTTTCTTTCCGCATCTAAGACGGCGGAACTGCCATTAAAATATTTGACTTTTTTTCTGCAAAAACCTCACATAAAACAAACAAGTATGCGAAAAACATTTATAACAATAAAATTATTTCCTGTTATCACCATCAAATGACAGATCAACGGGAATAATAAAACCGTTTTCAATGCTTTCATACTAATTATCTTTTGCTATGCTTTTTGACAATAAAAAAACCAGCCCATAAAAATGGACCGGCAAAAAGCCAAATGTCAAGAACCTCGAAGAGATTCTTTGAAAAATGATTAAAAAGTTATACATATTATATATCATATTTGACTAAAAAATGCAACCTTGATTTAATTTATTAGAAGATATAAGCGATTTAGGCATTAAAGATAGCTGTCATTATGATTTACTGTATTGGTTACCGTATTGAAATTTTTGTTGCCACCTGGATTGAGAAAAGAGCCATCCAGATGGATAACTCTTGAAATTCGTCGTTTATTAAACTGACTGTGCAAGCACCACCCTTTCTGCATCTATGCCGCTTACAATGATCTGCTCTGCAGTCTTACCATTTTTTTAAACGGTTTACCACAGCTACAAGAAGATTCTATGTGGTACTTCTATGAATCATTGCTAAGGTTATGTTACAGATCGGCTAGTCTTCGTTAACTACCAGATCCGACGAAATATCTGCGATTACCAGAGCGTCTTCCTTTGAAAAACCTCTCTTCCGAAGATTACGGTATACCGCCAATCCTTTTTCGTTCTGACCTTCTGCACGACCTTCTGCACGACCCTCCGCACGTATCCCGTCAACAAACGATTTTTCATTATACTCAGTGATACACACGTCTTTCACCTCCGCTCTGTGTTTAAGCAAAAATGTCTTTAAAACATCATGCTCAATACAATAAGTTACCGCTGCATCGACAGCACTCTCAAACTCCATGGTTTTACAATTTTTACGGATTTCATTGATCAGCGTCATATAATCCTTTAACGGCCGACAGTTGTTAAGTAAGTCGTCATTTTTACCATCATTAAGATTCACCATATTGGCTTCCATTCAAAATCTCCGCTGCAATCCAGATTTATAAAGGAATCCGAAAGCTTTAACTGTATAAACCCCGGCTGCTCCTCCACTCCATTATACAATACTGTATATCTTGGAGTCGGCAGTTTAATGAGCATCTTACCGTAAATGTTGAGACTGTTCTCGGTAATATACCTGTCATACATTTTTCCGAAATACATGAATCCCCTGACGGGCACACAGTCCATTCCGATATATGTGGACATACGGGATGGGATGGTGATCTCCCCATACATGTAGACATCATAGGTTGTGGACCGGATATCTTTTGGTTTGAGTCCTGCAATTTTTGCTTTCTGGTTAAATTCTTCGTCTGTTACCCCGGTATATGGGTTTCCAAGCATCATCTTTTTGACATTCTGTTTATCCAGATCACTTCCGACCTTTACAACATTGCGGTATTTGCCATTGATCGTGCCATTGTAGTAAAGGTCAACCTCTTCCAACCTTGTAATATCAGATCCATTCACATTTCCCTTTTTCGAAACATACTGACTGCTCCCACAGGCAAACCTGTGGGGTTCTGATTGCCAAGTGTAGCTTGTAATCGTACACCATTTGCAGGCTTTGGAGCTACAAGTGTAAATCTATTTGAATCAGGACTTTTATTACCAAGCAGTCCAACGATCACATTTGTGGTAAATTTCTGCTTTTCAGCAAGGAAGTACAGTCAATCTCCCTTATTATTAAGTTGTTATGCTATTTTAATCCCGCTGTTTAATACTTTAATCTTATGAGCCTTAATCCATTCGATTAGGGCTTTTTCTTTCTTGTAGCAATCATCAAATTCTGTAATGCATTTATCTTTATCTATATCCTGCGTCTTATAATTGTAGCAATAGAGCAGAAACGATGAATACCAATTTCTTTGTACCTCAGTACCGTCTTGTAGCTTATACAATCGGTCAGATAGTTTCTTTTTGATATAGTCATCAACCGTATGGTCGTACTGCGAGGCTCTATAATTGGTTGGTACTTCTATATATGTGCCACTCGTTGCCCTGAATTTCTTTTCCACTGTAGTCTGAAATCCAGAAGGACATCTGTTCCCTATAGATTTACCAAAACGCTTTTTCTTATTGAACTTGCCCTTATCGTTTTTTGTGGTTTCTTTGGCTCGTCTCATGAGCTTGCTTGCGTTCTTTGGCTCTGTAATGAATATGTCTCCGAGACTTCGCAGGTGGTTAGCATCTTCGTTTATCGCAAGCTGTCTATTCACCGCATTGATGCGGCATAATTCAAAATGTTTTGCTTTTAGCTTCTTATAATGATTTGAATACTTCCAAGTTTTATGACCTTTCTTAACAGTACCATCATCGTTATAATTCTGCGGATTAGTTGTTCGCCTTGACCTGTCCATAGCACGATAGAGCAGTCGAGCTTTTCTTTCGGAAGTCTGAATACTATTACCACGTTCTGAAAGATTCTTCAGACCGACTTCCGTATCAGATGTGTAAGCAACAGTCTGTATGCCAATATCGGCACCTATCATCCCTTTGCCATACTTGTGACGAGGATTGCCATGCTTATCATATTTTATCTTTGCTCTGCCCTCGATAGTAAGGTGTAGATATACTCTGTATTTACCTCGTATCATCTTGGGAACAAGAGTTACATAGCAAGGTCTGTATGTATCTATGCAATAAGCATTTTTTATGAGAGTATTTACCGCTTTGTTATCCACAAGCTCAGGTTCGGCAAGATATGTTAAAATGGCATCTACTTCGTCCTGTTGAAATCTGTCATTTGCTTGGATTCCGAAAACGGTCTTACCAAGTTTGAACTGCAATCTGTCATCTTTTACAGACATTGTAATGCCGGATTTTATCTGTTTTGCACGGATACAAGGCAGTTCTCCATATTTTGAAAAATGAATGGTGTTACCATTACCATATAAACATTTTTCAACACCTCGCCAAATATCTTCGGCTTTCGTCAGAGCAAATACAGAGCCTGTACCATATTTCTTGCCTATTGGAATCATGGATGTTCTGCAATATTCCCATGTAACATGATAGGCTTGCTGCATTTCGTTAAGTTGATTAGCATAAATTTTGCGTTTATTCTTATCTTCGGTGTTACCATACAGAAATAGTAATTTGCGGTATCTTTTTGTACGCAGAAGCTGGTCATAATTCTTTCTTATAAGACTAACAAGCTCATTACCTGCCTTGCGTATCTTATCAGAAAGAACCACGACTTTAAGTACATCGGGATAAGACATATCGGTCTCAACAACCAAAACATGCCTGTCAGAAAGTTTATGATATTGTTTCAGAATTTTGTTGTACTCTTTATCACTCATGGCTTTTCTGCTCCTCAATGTACTTAATTACTGTAGCTTCGCTTATATGTCCTACTGTAGATACAAAATATCCTCTCGACCATAAAACACCGCATCTTGCATAGAATTGTTTTAATTGTGGAAATGCCTTAAATAGTTCAATAGCACTGATACTTTTTAAAGTTCTTACAACGTCACATGGAGCGACTGTTTGCGGAACGTCTATAAAAATATGTATATGGTCAGACATCACTTCAAGTGCCTTAATGTGATAATTATAATCATCACAGATTTTCTGTAATATCTGTTTCAATGTTTCCTCTACATTGCCTTTTAATACCGAAAATCTGAATTTTGGACACCAGATGATGTGATACTGTATCAGATATTTACAATGCGAAGCACTATGATATTGTTCCTCGCTCATTGTCTTTTTCTCCTAATTGGTATTTTTCCTGAATGCCCCTGCGCATCAAATCAAGAAAAGTGATTGTCTCACCTTCTTCAACAGAATAGATACGAGCAAGGTTTTCAAGTTCTGTTTTCCATTCCATAGGAATAGAAATATTTATTTGTACATTATTTGATTTTGGTCGTGACATTTTGTTCTCCTAATTATAATCTTCGCAACAATAGCTTTCTTCTACAACTTCTTCATCATGAACCATACAATACAAAATATCATCCCCGTTATCTGATGGCTCAGAAAATGAATTTGTGAAACTTAAACAATCTTTTGGACATTCATAGATACTCAAATATTCCTTATTTCTATTATACATAGATTATATATCTATTCTATGTTAAAGTCAAGCCAAAGAAAAGCGGCTCTCATCCAAAATGCAAGCGTGTGGGTTTTCACTGCAAATTTATAACAGGGACTCCATAAGTAAGAGTCCCTGCTATGCAAATATATATACCTGGTTAATGTGTACCGTAAGATCGGTAATCCTTTTTGGCTGATCCATCAAGCGAATACATCAGCACATCTCCATACCGGAAAGCATACTGTGCCTTATGCCAGTCTCTCCTCCGCAACT
>ERZ810555.33-NODE-33-length-48310-cov-8.87585_pt1 | contig 48310 bp, 41 predicted proteins | sample MGYA00520328_ERZ810555 | MGnify/ENA primary metagenome ERZ810555 (study PRJEB31588, sample SAMN03399021) | human gut metagenome | study: EMG produced TPA metagenomics assembly of the PRJNA231909 data set (A prospective, longitudinal analysis of the...
TAATTATGGCAAATTTTGTGATGATTTTAAATCCACCCTGAAACTAGGCGCTTACGAATAAACAGGCAGCCAAACATCTGCTGGATAGCATAGATATTGTATATGACAGGTTGGAAAATAACCCATATCAGTATCCGGAGTGCAGGGACACATATCTTGCCAAGAAAGGATATCGTGAGGCAGTAGTGCCACAGATGAATTATATTGTCATATTTGATGTGAGAGTGGATGTTGTGAATGTAGTTGGTATATTCCACCAGTTAGAGAATTATCAGAGCAAATTATAATATGTTTTGGGGTAGACAAGAGTCAGTCGAAAGGCTGGCTCTAATTTTTTGCACTTTTCTGCAAACAGGCGAATATAAAAATTTTATTGTGTCAGGCACCCCTTGTTTTTTTTGAGTTTAAAATATCGGATATTTGACAACAACTGAGCTATCGAACAAAACTTCGAACAACCGGCTTAATGGCATTGCCAATGGACGTTGGAATATTGAGCGCTTACAAAATAGAGGTGCACTAGGCACCTCTATATCCTAAACCTCTTGCAAAATCCGCAAGGCTGGTTTATAATCAGATTAGAAACCGAAGGATTTTGGTGTGTCCAACGGTTGCACAATCGGAAACAAATAATCAGTTTAAAAATCAAACGGATTAAAGGCTATCCCCTATTGGCGTAGAGGATAGCCTTTCCGTTTATTTGCGGTTATGTTTATTGTCTATGTATGTCAAGGCTGCAAATACAACCAGTAAAAGTGTAAGCACTTCTAAAGTATTCATACCGACCTCCTTTCTGTTTCCAGAAAGGACAACCGCAAGACTATCCCTACTGCTCTAATCTGACTGAAGAATATTATATCACGTGGTGTCAGATTTTACCAGTACCGACTTCCATTCTATCCTGCTTCCCAAATCACACGATTCACTACTGCACAACTAACATCAAACAACGTCTACGTCATCATTAAACGCAAGTGTCAAGTAAATCTATTCGCCCTCAATACTCTTTTTCTTCTGTAGAAGATTCTAAAAAGCAAGATCACATTCGTATATACGTATTTATTATTTTATAAAAATTTCATTGTGTCAGGCACTCCTTGCATCATACTCTTCCAAATGGATAACCTTGTCTTTTTCTTCTCGTTCAATATCTGACTTCTTTAAAATCTTTAAAGCACAAGTCTCTCTATTTTTTTCTCCCAATATCCCATTTCTCAGCAAAATATGGATAAACCTTATCATCGGTAAACTGCTTCAATACTGGTAATGCAATTGAAAAGATTAACGAATCTACCACATCGACCAAGAGACCAAGAATCTTACTCCCTCCATTTTATATAGATTGCTACCGCTTACTTCTTTTTAGGCATTTCTATAAAATCTTCTCAACGATATTTTATTTACATAATACTCTCGCTCATATCGTTTATCAAGCACTTTATGTACAAATGACAATTCGCGTTTCAATTCCACAAAAACATAACATAACAAGAAAAACATATAACAAACAAGCCGGCGCACCAGCGCCGGCTCCCCTTACCATCTCACTATTCTATTCATTCTACTCCACTGCAAGCCCCTCTTCCCGGATCACCTGCACCATCTCATCCACATACTTCGCGCACAACTCATCACTCTGTGCCTCAACCATCACACGAATCACCGGCTCCGTACCGCTCTCACGCAGAAGAATTCTTCCATCCTCGCCCAAAGCGGTGCTGATCCGCTCCTTTTCTTCCTGCACATGCGCATTTCCTGTAACTGCCGCCTTGTTCTCCACCTTTACATTCTGCAAAAGCTGTGGATACATCTGCATTCCCTTACACAGCGTGCCGAGACTCTGCTTCTTCTCCAGAATCACCTCCATCAGCATCAATGCCGTAAGGATTCCATCTCCGGTCGTCACATGCTTACTAAAAATAATATGTCCGGACTGCTCTCCGCCGAGCACATATCCGTTGGCAACCATCGCCTCATTGACATACTTATCGCCAACCGTGGTCACACATACCTCGATGCCCTCCCGCTTCATCGCTTTGAACAATCCCATGTTGGACATGATCGTGGCAACCACCGTATTATTCTGCAGACGGCCACATTCCTTCAGATACTTCCCACATACATACAGGATATAATCCCCGTGCACTTCCATACCGTTCTCATCCACGGCAATACACCGATCCGCATCTCCGTCAAACGCAAATCCGCAATCCAGATTCTTCTCCCGGACAAGTCTCTGCAGATTTTCGATATGTGTCGATCCACATCCCATATTGATGTTGGTACCGTCCGGCTCATTGCCAACCACATATGTTTTGGCACCAAGCGCATCAAACACACTCTTTGCAATATTAAACGTACTTCCGTTGGAACAATCCAGCCCCACGCGCATGCCATCGTAAGATCTGGTAGCCAGAGAAATCAGATAGCCGATGTAACGGTTCCGCCCGATCGCATAGTCCCGCGCCACACCAACCTTATCACGCAGTGCAAAAGGCAGTTCTCCCATCTCACCATCTATGTATTTCTCCAGTGCAGCTTCCACTTCTGCGGAAATCTTGTGTCCGTTTCCATCCATGACCTTGATTCCATTGTCATAATATGGATTGTGACTGGCAGAAACCATAATGCCGCAATCGAAATTTTCTGTACGGACTACATATGCCACACTTGGCGTAGTGGTAACATGCAGCAAAAATGCATCTGCTCCGGATGCCGTAATACCGGCAACCAGCGCATACTCAAACATGTAGCTGCTGCGACGCGTGTCCTTTCCGATAATGATCCGTCCCCTGTGATTCTGGTTGTAATACCAGCCCAGATAACGTCCAATTTTATATGCATGATCCGCGGTTAATACTTTGTTGGCTTCACCACGAAAGCCGTCTGTTCCGAAATATTTTCCCATTGTTATTCTCTTTTCTCGCATATCCTATCGTGTAAAACCAAATTCTGCAAACACTGTTCACACTTTTTCTGTTTTTTATTCACTATTTGCAAAGGGGGGCTACCCACTTTTACACAATGTTAAACGTACTTCCGTTGGAACAGTCCAACCCCATACGAGAATCCCATCGTAAGATCTGGTAGCCAGAGAAATCACGGACTACATATGCCACACTTGGCGTAGTGGTAATATGTAGCAAAAATGCATCTGCTCCGGATGCCGTAATATTGGCAAACAGTACCCCATTTAAAAAGTTTATATTTATTTAATGGGGTCCGACCCCTTTTATTGACCCCTTTTATTTAGAGAGTTTCTGCTGGAGATGCGACTTCCAGCGGAAATCTCTGTTCTCTCCGAGACCGTTTCAAGTTTTGTGTAAACGTCAAAAACTGATATAAGATTTGTGAATAGTTGCAAATAAGCAGAGCAGAGCCGCTTTTCATCAATACCATTTTCTTGAACCGTTAGCTATTTTGAACCGCTTTTTCATCCCCTTTAATTTTATCTACATATGATTTATACCTTTTTCCTTGAACATATTTTCCAATATCGAGTAACAAACTTAACACTCCAGAAAAAATAATCATTCCTATAGCTGCTTGTATAAAAATGGATAGCTTATTTCCAAAAGTTAATATCAATACACCAAATATAAGTGCCATTGTCCAAATCACATCAATCACTACTATCTCTCCTTCACAATGTTGTTTCAACACATTTATCATCAAAAAACAACCTATCAACCCCATAATAATTAAGATCATCCCAGGGCTCGTATAAATAATACCTTTTTGTACTTCCTTGACATCTCTTATGTTTATTCCATTTGCTTGAAATATACCAATCCAGGAAAAAATAATTGCAAATGACAAGCATACCGTAATTATTCCCTTTGCCGGCTCCCCAATCACTTCTTTTTTTGCTCTCTCCCAGTCATCTTTCAGTAAAAGAGATAAAAACAGAATTAATTTATCTTTCTGTTTCTCATATTCTTTCGCTCGGCAATTTTCAATTATTTCGATCTGTTTCCAAATATGCGAATCTTTTCCAACATCTTCCGTTAATTTTCCATATGTATTAATCCGGGTTTTGAGTTTTGTTAAAACCCGCTTCTTTTTTGAAAAGGGGCATACCTCCAACTCATCCACAATTTTTCGTATATCAGCTCTCCATTCTTTTCTTTCTTGCGTAATGTAACTCAACTTAGATGTCTTATGAAATGTGAAATATGAAACAATTACACCAATTATTGTAGCAACTGCTGATAACTCCATTACAATTTGAAAATCCATACATAATCCTCCCTGCAAAAAATTATATTATTTTTCCCCACATAAAACCCGAAGCACCTTCGCCTTCATCAACACATACTTAGCCGTCCCAAAAGCTCCCGCCAAGTCAAATAAAGTATTCCCTGCCACAATCACAAGTGGATTTGTGCAAGCCAACACCTGCACCAAAACTGTCCGCGACACTCCCAGAAAATAACCATCCAACAGATATAATTGCAACGAATACTTTCCTATATCTGCCAAGACCAATCCCGGCCTTATGTTACAAATTTTTATAGCAAACACTACGCAAACAAAAATTCCAATAACACTGACACACAGTTGCGGAATAAAAGTAACCTTGCATATATACCATGCCACAAATACCATCCCCCAAGCCAAGCATCCTATTATAAGAACGCCTGTATTATCCAAAATCTCCTTCCATTCAGGAAAAATTTCAAAATAGATTTGAATCAAAAAACCAGCATAGAAAAAGATAAAATATTTGCACAGAGAATCCACCTTGAAAATATCAGATGACACAGGCAACATATTAAGAGCAATCGCTCCAATCCCAACAATCACCTGCAGCCATATACGCTTTCGCACCCATCCCTGGAACAATCCCCACAAAATGCACATAAGAAATAATACATATAAAAACCAATATTCCCCACCATGTAATACAATCTTGATCAGACTCTCTCTGATCCCACATGGTCGGTTCACCAATTTTGAAAAAGCCAGTCGACAGCACATATCCATCAAATTAAATGCTGTATAAGGAATAAGCAATCTTTGTATTTTCTTCTGAACCATATCTACATATGTACTTTTTCGGTGAAAACAAAATCCCGCCACAATAAAGAAAAGCGGCATGTGCACTGCACTGATAAATGCTACCAATCCTCTGCACCATGCCACATTTTCTAAATTGATCGGATATACGATCACAGCATGTCCCAGAAAAACCATTATAATTGCAATGCCTCTTAGAATATCAATTTCTCTGTAATGCTTCATATCCTAAACTTTTACCCCAATTCTTTCTCACACAATCCCAGTGCCGATGCAATAACAGCATCCATATCATAATACTTGTACTCACCCAGACGTCCGCCAAAAATCACGTTCTTCTCGTCTTCTGCAAGTTTCTTATATTCCTGATACAGCTTGCCATTTTTCTCATCATTGACCGGATAATATGGCTCATCCCCTACTTTCCATTCAGAACTGTACTCCCGGCTGATGACAGTCTTAGGAATGTCATTTCCTTCATCATCCTTACCAAACTCAAACCACTTGTGCTCAATAATTCTGGTCCACGGGGTTTCACGATCCGTATAGTTGACCGCAGCATTTCCCTGAAAATTCGGAGTATCCAGCACTTCGGTATCAAAACGTACTGAACGGTACTCCAGTGCACCAAGTTTATAATCAAAATATGCATCAATGGCGCCCGTATATACCACTTTCTCTGCCAGCTTATCCAGCTCATCCTTATTTTCAAGATAATCTGTATTGAGGCGAACTTCAATCCCATCAAGCATATTTGCAACCATCTTTGTATATCCGCCAACCGGAATTCCCTGATACAGTGCATTAAAATAATTGTTATCAAATGTCAGCCGAACCGGAAGCCGCTTGATGATAAAGGAAGGAAGATCTTTGCAATCACGTCCCCACTGTTTCTCGGTATATCCCTTGATCAGTTTTTCATAGATATCTTTGCCAACCAGAGAAATTGCCTGTTCCTCCAGATTCTGTGGCTCTGTGATACCGGCTTCTTTCCGCTGCTCCTCAATCTTTGCAGCTGCTTCCTGTGGCGTAATCACATTCCACATCTTGTTAAACGTATACATGTTAAATGGCAGAGAGTACAATTCTCCCTTGTAATTTGCCACCGGTGAATTTGTAAAACGGTTGAACTCCGCAAACTTTGTCACATACTCCCATACTTCTTTGTTGTTTGTATGGAAAATATGTGCCCCATACTTATGTACATGAATTTTCTCTATGTCCTCCGTATACACATTTCCCGCAATATTCGGTCGCTTGTCAATGACAAGAACCTTCTTTCCTGCATCTGTTGCCTGTCTTGCAAAGACAGATCCAAATAAACCAGCTCCAACAATTAAATAGTCGTACATTTTCCTTAGTTCCTTTCCAAATATTTTTTATCGCTCTCCAATGCAATCCTTTTTTCACTCATTAATCCATCCCTGCTTTATCACATAAGACCTTCTTCATGAATCACCTGCACCATCTCATCCACATACTTCGCGCACAACTCATCACTCTGTGCCTCAACCATCACACGAATCACCGGCTCCGTACCGCTCTCACGCAGAAGAATTCTTCCATCCTCGCCCAAAGCGGTGCTGATCCGCTCCTTTTCTTCCTGCACATGCGCATTTCCTGTAACTGCCGCCTTGTTCTCCACCTTTACATTCTGCAAAAGCTGTGGATACATCTGCATTCCCTTACACAGCGTGCCGAGACTCTGCTTCTTCTCCAGAATCACCTCCATCAGCATCAATGCCGTAAGGATTCCATCTCCGGTCGTCACATGCTTACTAAAAATAATATGTCCGGACTGCTCTCCGCCGAGCACATATCCGTTGGCAACCATCGCCTCATTGACATACTTATCGCCAACCGTGGTCACACATACCTCGATGCCCTCCCGCTTCATCGCTTTGAACAATCCCATGTTGGACATGATCGTGGCAACCACCGTATTATTCTGCAGACGGCCACATTCCTTCAGATACTTCCCACATACATACAGGATATAATCCCCGTGCACTTCCATACCGTTCTCATCCACGGCAATACACCGGTCCACATCCCATATTGATGTTGGTACCGTCCGGCTCATTGCCAACCACATATGTTTTGGCACCAAGCGCATCAAACACACTCTTTGCAATATTAAACGTACTTCCGTTGGAACAATCCAGCCCCACGCGCATCCCATCGTAAGATCTGATAGTCAGATAAATCACGGACTACATATGCCACACTTGGCGTAGTGGTAACATGCAGCAAAAATGCATCTGCTCCGGATGCCGTAATATCGGCAAACAGTACCCCATTAAAAAAGTTTATATTTTTTTAATGGGGTCAGACCCCTTTTATTATCAATGATACGGTTCTTAAATTTATTACGCAATGCAATATAACAATAATGGCATTTCAAATTACAGGTTTCTGTCTCAATATAACAATCAATAAATTTTACTACCTTTTCCATCTTTATTTTCCTCCACTATTGTTATTCAATGCATTTTATCTACAACAATTTTTTATATGTCACATCCCCCTTAGCCTCTTCGAACTCATCCGGTGTGCCAAATGAAACATGCTGATCCACATTAAAACTTTTGATTTTTCTGCCCTGTTCTGCCATCACATTATATACACCACTGACAAAAAACTCATTGTAGGAACAATTTTCCAAATAAATCTCCACAGCTTCTTCAAATATCTGCTTATTTCTAAAATAATAAGCTCCACAAATCGCATCTTCACTGATTGCCTGTTTTTCAACTGTGTGATTCACATATCCATTTTCATCGTATGCAACAAAACTGAACTTTGGATCATGCGATTTGAAAGTCAATAAGCCTCCATCAATCGTCTCAAATTCGTTATTTTTGCAGAATTCATAAAATGAACTGCACAAAAACAAATGGTCACAATCATTAAAAATGATCGGTTTATCATTCTCTATATTGGTCACACCCGCCTTGCAAGTCAGTACAGCTCCAGGTAATACTTCCGGAATCACATTGATTCTGGCATCTGGATAAAATTCTTTAATTCTCTGGTCAATCGCAAATTTTTCAATATGCTCTTTTAATACTACAAATGTGAGGCTTTCGATTTCAATATTTTTGATCAGTGACTGTGTTGCCCAGTAAAAAAACGGTTTCCCATAAATCTCAATTAAAGGTTTCGGTACATTAAATCCTTGATTTCCAAATCTGGTGCCGCCACCACCCATAGGCATTATTACATTTAATTTCATATTCAGTCCTCCGTAGAAAAAACAACATCTGATTTGTACTCTTTAAACTTCTTTTCTCTTGCATCCTTTAACATAAATTTCTTTCTGCCAAAGAAATAGCTCACTGCCATCTTTAAAGTCTGCCATGCCTGTCTTGTCATTTTTACATTTGACACCTGATCCTCTTCTCTCCATACGATTGGAACAAATCTATAGGTCTGTTTATACGATGCAAGTGCAAAAAGCATATAACAGTTAAAGGTTAAATTATCTGGAAATTTCTCATAATACTTTGACTTCAGCATTTTGGTAGAATAAAGATTTAATCCGGCTCCCAAATCTAATATTCTTTTTCCAACAGAAATTGAGAAAATCACATTGAACACTAAATTTCCAAATGTTCTGAACTTTGAATAACCAACCAGTTTTGAACCCTTTGCAAATCTGCCTCCAAGACAGCAGTCATACTTTTTAAATGCACCATTTTTCAATACCGGTATCATATCACTGATACTTCCCTGATCATCTCCATGAAGTACGATAATATAATCAAAATTATTCTCTATCGCATAATTGAAGGCCACTTTATGTGATCCACCCAATCCATAATTTTCTCTATTTTTTAATACTTTAATTGGAAAACCTGCATTCATTTTTTTTATCTTTTCTATGGCAGCCTGTTCTCCATTATCCGTACTTCTGTTATTAACAATGATTGCTTCTGAAATGTATTTTTTTATTTCACCATTCAACTGATCCAGAACTCTTACGATCTGTTTTTCGCAGTTATACATTGGAATAAATACCATTATTTTTTCCTTCATTTCTAAATCCTTTCTATCAATAATTTCATTACCAAAAAGTTTAAACACATCGTTAATGGAGTTACTATAATTTTAGCAGCCATCGCAGAAAAATTGCCAATGATACTTCCACTAAAAGTCTGATACAACCCTGCTGCAATTAACGCTAAAAGCTGCGACACCAATAATATCAATATGATCTGATATAAAATATAAATTACAAATTTTACTTTCAGAGGAATTCCGCCATCCTTTTGTACAAATGTTTTTCTGGTAGATACACAAAATACAAAGCATACTGCGACCAGTGAACTGATCATATTATTCACTGCAACATAGGATGACCTTAAATTCAACAGATTAAATATCACAAAATCCATGATCCAGCCAATTCCACTGATTCCAACAAATGCAATTCCCTGCTTTAATAATTTTTTCATACTCTTTTTTCCCTTTTAAGCAAAGCCCCTGACTACAAAAACTGATGCTCCAGATTTCTCTGCTGCCTCTATTCCCACATCCGAATCTTCAAAAATAATTGTATTATCTTTTGAAATCTTATAATAATCCATAGCTTTGCAAAATCCTTCCGGGTCCGGTTTTTTCTTTTTTACATCTTCCTGTGAAATAATAAGATCAAACTCATCAAGACGATTATGATATTTTAATATATCCTCACTGTTTTTTCTCGAAGCAGTCGTAACCAGAACAATATAATACTCGTTACGGATTGCATTGATAATCTCAAATAAGTGTTTGTTTTCCACTGTCTCTGAAAGAAAATCACCATAATATTTCTTTTTTAATTCATGCACTTCTTCCATATGGGTCTCACTCTGCATAATCTCCGGAAGAAATGTTTTATAATGTCTCCCATTACACTGATTTGCAAAATACTCATAATCCATCGTATATCCAAACTGTTCTAATGCTTTTTGATATGAAAGAAAATTAACTCTTCTCGTATCATATAATGTTCCATCCAGATCAAATAGTGCCAGTCGTGTCTTCATCTATTTTTCCTCTTCAAAATTATTGACAACATCATACATTACCATAAGCATTCCGGCGTAAAACAGCAATACCCTTTTTCCATTTTTTTCATTTTTATAAGGCATTAATCTCAGCCAGTGTATGATCTCATGATAATAAATACTCTTTACACGCTCTTCTTCAAAATGTTCCCGCATATACTTGTCCAACATATCATATAAATATGTATATGCCTCTGATTTTGTGAATACAAAATTAATCCGATTCCTTTCAATGCTCACATTCTTTGTTGCCATCAAAAATTCATAACCACCATGTATCGACTGTAACAGTTTTCCATAATCAAGATTGGAAGAATCATGTACATTTCCAGTATTCGGATCTATGATATAAAAATCGTCATCACCATCTGCATTTCTTGTACAAATAATATTCTCAATCGTCAGATCACCATGAATCTCTGAATATGTATCATTTTTAAAGATATCATATAAATGTTCTTCCGACAGATATGGCAAATAATACGGTAAATTATGAAAACTTCGTCCGTTAATGATGATCTCATCATATTCCATAAGACGCTTCAAATACTTTGCATTCATAATTTTATCCAGATTTTTATTTACCTTTGACTTAATATATTCATCAATGGTTGCTTTATCTGCCGGTCTTTGATTTACTTTGTATAAAGAATTTTCCAGACATTCCGTCGCTTTTTTTATAAATTTCCATGCATTTTCTTTTGGCATAGAATGTGCATAATCAAACAATCCAACTGCCTGGCTGTCATATGGCATATCGTAGTAACAGAAATTATCCTGCTTCTGATACTGCATAATATCCGGTAAAGGTATAATATCCTTAAACCGCTGCAGCCATTCAATCTGCTGGTATAATTTATCCCCATCTGCGCCAAATGCATACTTACGGAAGAAATTTTTTCCATTATTCATACAAAGCATCGTTGTTGCATTAGAACCTGCAGAATAGTCACGAATAATCAGTATATTCTGATTGATCTTCAGATAGCTCTCTATATACTCGCGCCGCTCATTTGAAAAATAGGTTTCCAGAAAGTTCAGTCGTTCATTCTCATCCAGCTGCGGTATCAGATTCAAATACTCTTCTTCCGAATCTAACGTTTCATCATCTTTAGACTTCAAGCACAAAGAAATGACAAACAAGATCACAATCGGAGCAAATAAATAAATGCCAGTCCATATCATCTGCGCGTTCAACATTCCCTGCGTAACCGTTATTACTCCGAGACTTCCAACATGAATACTGTTCTTTGTAAATAGCATGTAAAATACATCCAGCCAATGTATATTTGAACCATTGCCGCTTAAAAATGCCGCAAAACAATAATAAGATGCAAGATATAAAATCCACATTCCTAGCGTTTCCAGTAATAATCGAGTTTTTGATATTTTTTAAAAATATCTTTAAAACTCCATATGAGCGACCAGAAAAATCTTAATAAACGAATTTCAATACTCACATTAAAAACTGCGGCCAGACTTTTCAATATTTTTTTCACACATCCACGTAATATATACACAAATAAAGTAATTACTAAAACAGCACCTGCTAAAAACATATAAAATTTTACTGAATCTGCATTACCAAAATCAAAGAGCGAAAACAGCGCAAAAAGAATGCCTACCACTAATATATCAAGATAACGGTCTACTATAACTGTTGCCAATGCAAAACCTCTACCATTTTTCATTTTTCTACCTGAAATCCAAGCTCTAACTAAATCCCCTGCCTTAAATGGAACAAATGAATTAATAAAATATCCAATTGACAACGACTTCAGTAGTTCCTTTGTATTGGGCTTTTCATACGTTTTTACAAATAGTTCCCATCTCAATGTTCGAACAAAATGGGCCAAACATACTAAAACAATTGCTATAATCAACATCATTTTCTTTATGATAATCAATAATCAATTACCACATTTTCCCCCTATAAGATAAAATAATTTTCAAAACTTACTGCGAAAATCTCGATTTAAATATTATATTTGCAACTTTTCTGTAATTTTACTTTTAGCTTTCCATACCTCATTTTGTTCAAAATAGTATATAATAAATAAACATATCCAATCATATAAAATGAAAGAACATACATAAACCAACCAGCCGGTTCTGTAAGTATTATAATAGGTAATTTAATCAAAACCAAAGATAACACGAACCATAAATACCATTTTCTTTCGATGCTTAATCTCACCCAGCCGAGCATCAATATTACAATTGGAATAATGGAATTCCATATTATCTTTTGAATCCACAGAATTGAAACTCCACTCATATTTCTGCAACCTAAAATATTTATAAATGCTTTTCGAAGCATCCTAGAAATAGGTTCATTTGCCCAAAACTTACTTTCGAGCATTACTTTTGCAGTCTCATTATTATCGTCATTATCAAAAAGAGTGTCTGCCATAGAAACATTAGTAAATGCGTCCCCTGCTATTCCTGATGCATGTACAAACATATTCCATCTTTCCTTTATGACAACTTTAGGATATTTGATCGATAATTTTACAAAAGCTTTAATAAACCTTTTATAATCTTTTTCTGTATAATTTTCCCTAATCACATCGGAATTCCAATATAAATATTCGCCATTCCAATCTGGATTATTGTATATGGTTTCCAAATCAACTACCTTATTAATTTTATCTAACAGCTTTGAATCTTCTTGACGGTCTGCCGCTCTTACCACTTCTGTACATGGACAAATCACAGACACTATTTTATAATTTTCATTATTTAATGAAATATTCTGTAATGTGTTTATGGAATAAAATCCCAGAAATAATATTCCTATACAACATAATTTTTTTCTTAATGATATTTTAAATTTCGATGTCAATAAAATTAATAGCCCGACTCCTCCAATATAAAGAAAAGATTCTGTTCTCCACGTTGCAGCAATGACTGTTAGACAACTAAATAATATTATTTTTTTCCAATCCCATATGTCCTCACTCTTTTTGATCCCAATAATCATTACCAACATCACTAACTCGATATAAATATATAATCCCATTCGATATCCTGAAAATTGATACATTAAAATTGGTGGCAAATAGAACGGAAGCGTTTTTATAAATATATCAACATATTTATTTTTTATTTCTTTTATATCATAATAATTTTCCAAATTAGTCACAACAAAAGCAACGCATATAGCGACTATAATATTCTGTAAAATTATAAATCCTCCTGGAAATGGAAGTATTTGAAGTAATATATCCATGTATATGCCTGTAAGTATGTGTTGCCAAGCTACAAAATCTGAATACCACTGTAATACATTTAAACATCCAATATCATCCCACGACCATGTTCCAGGCCATAAGACAACAGTACAAATAGACATAACTATTAAATAAAAAAGAAAGACTTGAAATCCTCTTTTATATTTTGGATTTCCTCCTTTAATTTCTCTAATGACATTAAATAACCAAATCCAAGTGAACACCAAAAGAAACAAATAACCAACTTTAACTGTAATATATACTTTATTGATATTCTCATATTTAAAATAGAGTCTATCTATATGTAGAATCGTTGTTACACTCCATTGTATAACAGCTATAATTACAGGCACTAATTTACTTATTTTTTTCATTTACTATATTATCCTTCCATTTTTCAAAATCACATAACAATATTACAATTTTTCAGGAGCAATTTCAAAATAGCCAAATAACTTTCGAATTCCATTGGAAATTATCTTAGATAACTTTTGTGACATAAATTTCTTATACCCGATAGCACATGCAATTATTGTAATAAATAACAAGCTATTCACAATTTTCCAATCGCTCGTTATTCTTGAGAACCAATTAAACAAACAAATAATTATTGCCTGATGAAAAATAAAAAATTCAAATTGTATTTTACCAAATAGCTCAAATATTCTGGCTGAGAAAATCCTACTAAGAATTCCTCTATTAAATGCAAACACAAAAACCACAATACAAAACAAGAAAACAAATGATGCCCTCAACCAGGTTGCATTTTTCATGATACATAAAGCAATCGTCAATATTGTAATTATTATTTCTACCAAAGAATTTATAAAGAAACTACTAGATTGTAATTTCTCTTTTGTATACATAAACAATGGAACCAACAACATTCCCATAAAAAACTCTAAGCACCTAATAAGTGGAGAAGTGTGAATCACAAAATTCCAAACCATTCCAGGACACTTTATATTTACATATTCAATCAAATATCTTATTGCAGCAATCATAACAAATAAAACAATTGATTGCTTAATTTTTTGACAAAATGTAAGTAATAGAGGGGCCATAAAATAGCAAAAAATTAATGCAGAAAGAAACCATGATGCTCCATTATATGAAAAATAGACATCCTGATTCAAACTCCACGCTTGTAATAGTAATGCATTATCTAAAGCAATCAAAATATTTGACGGCTGTATACATCCATTTATAATAATTGTTCTTAAAAACATAATCAACAATACACAAAAATGCAGCGGCCAAAAACGTATAATTTTCTTAATTGCATACATAAATGAAGCCTTCCATGTTTTTGGCATACCTTTATAAAAATAATTATACCCAACCAAAAAACCAGAAGTAACAAACAATAATTCACATGTTCTTGCTCCCAAATCAACATTAGGATTTGGGATTGAACTATGCCACCAAAAAAGTAATAGCATAGCAATTACCTTTATCCCCCCAAGACTGCTAAGATGCTGCTGTGCAAAATATTTCGATTTCAATTATCTAATCTCCTACTATATTCCTTTATTATTTAATAATTTCAATTTTTTAATTGCCTTATTTTCTTTTAATGCTTTTTCTTTTCTATGAAGTAATTTTCTTATAGCTCCATCCCACCCCCAATATAATAAAATAAAAAGAAGAAGATCTTGTTTATTTCCAAGCATATTTATAACATACATTCCCTCAATAAATCCAAAATCACCTTTAATGTCTCTTTTAGCTTTTCTACAGTACTCTTTGGAAAATTCTCTTTTTATTTTTTCCAGAGCATATCTATGTGTGTGTACTTTAACTAAATGTAAATAATCAAGTTGATTTCTATTGGATACATTTTTCATAAATTTATCAAGATATTCAAAAATCGGAAAATGAACATATAATCGCTCATCATCTGCCGAGACATCTTGTCCAGGACGAGACATCCTATAATAATACAAATATTCCGGCACTGCTATAACTGATCTTGCTTTTGATGTAACTTCAATCTTAAACGGAAGATCATCAAATCGTTTGAGATCTGTATAAAAATGAATCTTATTACGTTGAATCAAATCTTTACTATATATTCCTCTCCAAATAGCAACCCTTTGATATCCTATCAATTCATCAATCTTTGCTGGATCGCTCGTTCCCTCATTATATGGATAACTCAATGCATCAGGTACTTCAGCACTCAATCCTGTATTTTCATAATACTCTCGATATCCACAATATGCTATTTCATAAGTTCCTTCTAATGCCTTTGCCAATAATTTACGATACATATCCGGCTGAATAAAATCATCTGGATCAACAAATCCAATATATCTACCCTTTGCTCTTTCTAATCCATACTGTCTTGCAGAAGCACAACCTCCATTTTTTTTAGACAACAACTTTATTCTAGAATCTCTTTGTGCATATTTTTTTACAATATCAGCACAATTATCAGGTGATCCATCATCCACAAACAAAAATTCCACAAAATCTGTTTGCCATGTCGTTACTGTCTCTATACACTGTGGTAAATATTTTGCTATATTATACATAGGGAAAATAATACTTAATTCTATTGGATTTTCCTCATTTTTTTCCCAATTCAATACATCTTTCTTCCCACCACCAACATAAGATATTATGTATATTTTTTTTGTATTTTCTCGAAACTTTTCCCATATATCAAAAGTATTAATATAATTTCTATCATGCATTCCAATTAAATACTTTGCACTTATCTTAGATAATTTTTCTACAAATTCTTGATTTTTTACACCTTCATATAAGATAGCCAAATCTTCTTGTCCAAATTTATGATCATCAAATTCATTTTTACGCAAAAGAATAAATTGTCTTGGAATATAATATTGTGAATCATTTTCAATATTTTCTTTTTCCTTTTCAACAGCTTTAAACAAATGATCCGAAAGAGATAAAACAGTTAATTTTTCCAAACATACGCCTATTAAAATATCTTGCATAATTTTTATTCCATGTTTAGATCCAATTATTAACAGAACTTCTTTAGGCGCCTTCTGCAATTCCAAATATAATACCATATCATCCATATTTTATTTTCTCCTAATATTTTTTCCTATTTTTACCACTGCTTTTGTAATAAATTCTTTTCTATGATAATTACATATAACTTTATATAACGAAGACCTAAGTAATCTTAACAATATAATTTCTTTCCTACAAAGTTCACGCTGCTTAATAAAAATATTTATATATCTCTTTGGAACTGCTTTTAAATATAGATGTATTTTTTTAACCAATTCCCCATAATTTTCTTTTTTTGTTACAGCCATCGACCAAGTTGCAAATGTAAAAAACATACGCAAAATATAACTAATTTCATTTTCATTCCATCCATTTTCTATCGCATAAACCAATGTTTTTGAAAAAACAGGTATAATATCTAAACGACCAGCATCTGATGATGTAGTAATTTGATTTCCAGAATTAATCCGATAACAAAATCCAACATTTTCTACCATAATGCAACGTCTTGCCCAATAAAAACTATAAAAATGTGGAGCAACATCCTCCCATTTAACTCCAGTCGGAAAAGAAAATTCATATTTCTTCAAGAATTCCATACTCCATATACACCTATTCACGCTTGCTTCAAGTCCAAACATTTTAGGTGATTGTTGCGGATTTGTAACCATCGTATATTCAAAAATTCCCCTTAATTCTTCATTATCAGCAAATTCTGTAAATTTACAATTTGACATATCATATACAACAGGTGTCATAAAAACTATTTCTGGTTTTTCAACTTCTCTTTCTAATCTATCTAACACTAACTCTACTGTTCTTGGCAGTAACCAATCATCACTATCCAAAAATTCTATATATTCCGTATCGCAGTACTCCATTCCAGTATTCCTTGCAGCTCCCAATCCAGCATTTTCCTTATATACATAAAAAAATCTTTCTGGAAATTTTTCAGCATATTTTTGAGCTATTTCTCCGCTCTTATCCTTAGATCCATCATCAACCATTATCACCTTAAAATCATGATTTGATTGATTCACCAAACTATCCAAACACTGTTCCAAATACTGTTCAACATTATATATTGGAACAACTATTGTAAGTTTTAAATCATTATTCATATCACTTTCTCCTCATTTTCATTCCTATTTGCTCAAATACTTCATCCATGCACTTTTTTTTGTATATAATCCTGTTTTATTCTGATAATTAAGAACTGCATTTTTTCTTTCTTTTATCAGTTTCAAGCATACTCTGCCGCTTTTTTTCCAACATATCCAATTGCCATCTTCTTCCACATCTCTTATTTTAAGATGAAGTTTTTCTGGATCTTGTTTCCATAACCAATCCATCCCCTTCAAAAAATCTTCTGCACCTCTAACTACAAGAGAGACTTCCTTCTTTCTATTAAGAATAAGTCGAATTAATAATCGTTTCCAGAAAAATCGCCATATGCATTTTTCTGCCATCTTTTGACTGTACTGTTGTGTAATTTCAATTAAATCATTTCGAATATCATAATATAAATTACTTCCCACTACCCTACTATCTGGGGTTCTATGCCATACACTGATTCCATTCAAAAAAACAATTCCATTCTTTTGATTTCGCAATCCAAATTCAATATCATCATGGTGCAAAAATAACGGAATTGGCAAATTGTCTTCCCTGATAACATTTAGCGAATAACAGCAGCACCACCAGCCCGAATACAGCGTTTTTTCCAATTTTGTTGTAATAAGATTTTCCCGTGTTGCATTCTCGTATTCGCGCACATCCAGATTTTTATTTGCATTCTTGATCAATCCCTTACTCCAGGTTTCTCCTGACGCAAATAACAGATACGGTTTATCCTCCCGAAGCATTGTTCCACCCAGAATGATATCTTTCCATTCCGGCTTAACAACACACAGAAAACCATACATGCGTACAAACAAATCCGGCTCTAACACCGCATCATCATCCATAAGCACTACATGTGTTAATTGTCTTTCTTCTTTATCTTCCAGAACTTCCAGCATACCTCTGGTAAATCCGCCTGCTCCACCGGCATTTTTATTCGGTATAACAGAAATTCTCTCCTGCCACGCCTTTAAATACTGCTGCAATGGTTCATATGTGTCCAATGTTTTTCCATTATCAATGATGTATCCCCACAAGGCTTTCGAAACCTGCAGTTCTTCATTTTGCAATACACGCTCACAGAGTATCTTTAAGTTGCGCAGGACATATTCTTCTCTGCGATATGTACAGATATCAATCCCGATTGCCACATGTGCAACCTCCTCACACACCCCCATATAATATCCTGATATCTGCTGCATCTTACACTTCTCATCCGGCACAAGAGAAAACCAGAAAACACCTTCTGTGTATTTCTCCCATGGAAATTCTATGGTATACACATGTTTTGATTCTTCCAGCTTGATTTCATCAACACATTCCCGATTATGATAGAGTCGAAGCATTTGATATCCTGCGGTTTTGATAGACAACTGCAATTTTTCCAATCTTGTATACCGCTTCCATTTCTCGATATAAAAAAGATTGAAATATCCATCAAAACATATCTCTTCTCCCTTTCTATGAAAATACAGGGCTTCTTCAACACAGATTTCCGGATCAGGCTGTAGAATTGTTTGTAATTGAATTTCCATTTCTATAATTCCTTTCTCAGAAGTCTGCGTACCATACGTCTTCTCATAGTTCCTGCCGGTATCAGCTGATTGACCTTCCTCATATCCACCTTAATTCTCGGTCCTTTTTTGCCCAATTGAAACTCACGGACATTCTGGTGGAAAATCACATATGGAACCTCCGCACACTTTTCCGATCCCTGCTGTTTTAACCAGGTATAGTACACGCCAAACAATCGCTCCGCAATATACCCCGTCACACGCTTTTCTTTATCACTATATCCAGAAAAATCTGTCTGGCTCTCAAACTTCTCCAAAACAGGAAACAGCCAGTTCATATATGCATGAAAGTATTCCCTTTTCATAATATACATATTGCAGAAATAAATATATTTCGATTGCATATATGCGTCACATGCCGCCGCCTGTTCCGGATGTATTTCTTTTAAGATTGCAATTGCACGGTCCAGATCTCTGATACGGTGAAACTGTCCAAACTGTTCATATGCCGTCACATCCATATGCTCACTCAGCACTGTGATCACATCATATTGTTCAATCACATGCCGCATGTGCATCTCATCTAAATCATAAGGAGATAGATCTTTCTCCAGAGAATCCGCTTCCAAATACGGTGTCCATCGCTTCAGTTGTATTTTGCCATTTGTCACGGGGAAATATTGTTTGAAACTCATATATCTGCGATAATGAAAAAAGCCGTAATAGTCTGCCTGCAGATTTTTCCACGCCCAATACTGTGCCGTAAGTTCACAGTAGGATCTGTTTTTCTTTGAAATGTTCTCGCCCTCATCATCATGAAGAATTCCTTCTATATGATGATCTGCCAATGCACTTCCTACCTGCACCTGAAAAATCAGTGGATTTTCCGGCCGGTAAAATTCTTTATGCGTTGCAACAAGGATTTTTATATCACTCATGCTTTGCCCCTTCATACATATTACATATCTCCTCAGTTTTTCCGATCGCCTGTATTTTCCCATGCTCCAGCCAGACAACCTTGTTGCACATTTCCCGGATTTGTTTTAAACTATGCGATACAAAAAATACCGTTGTTCCGCCTGTCATAAGATCCATCATTCTCGCACGACTCTTCTCCTGAAAATCAGCATCCCCGACCGACAGGATTTCATCAACAATCAAGATTTCCGGCTCCACAATGCATGCAACGGAAAATGCCAGTCTTGCAAGCATTCCGGAGGAATACGTCCGGAGTGGTGCCTCAATAAAATTTCCAAGTTCGGAAAATGCAACGATTTCATCATATTTTTCATTCAGGAATTTCTCTGAATACCCGAGAATTGCACCATTCAGATATATATTTTCTCTGCCGGATAATTCCATATCAAATCCCGATCCCAGTTCCAGCATCGGCACAATGTTTCCATACGCTTCGATCGTTCCTTTTGTCGGTTTCATAATTCCGGAAATCACTTTTAACAAGGTACTTTTTCCGGCTCCGTTATGTCCGATAATTCCAATGACATCACCCTTTTCGACATCAAAAGAAACATCTGTCAATGCCCAGAAATCCTCTGACTTCAAATCCCGTTTCAGCCAGCGTACACAAAATTCTTTTAATGAATTTGCACGGTTCTGTTCCATTTTAAATTTCAGTGATATATTTTTCACAGAAACGATCGGCATTTTCTGCAATTCCTCCTAAATATAAAAGATAAATTTATCCTGTGTTTTCTTAAAGATCAAGCTTCCGATTCCCAGCATAACGAGTGCGACCACTGTACACTGACAGAACACAACCGGTCGAGGTGTAATCCCTTCCAGAATGATGGTTCGAAAAGCATTGACAAAATAGTACATCGGATTATTGAGTACCAGTCCCTGTACCTGCTTCGGAACAATCGAAATCGGATAAAACAGTGGTGTCAGATACATCCAGAGCATGCTCAGCACTCCCCATAAGAATTGCATATCCCGGAAAAACGTCATGGCAGCTGCCAGAATCATACCGAATCCCATGGTAAAAATCATGACGCAAATCAAAATATATGGAAGCATTAAATAAGCCCATGTGATCTTTTCACCTGTAATAAGTGCTGCAATGATCAGCGGAATCAATGACATCAGTAAGTTGATTCCCGAAGAAAAAACTCTTGTTACCGGATATATATATTTCGGCAAATATACCTTTGTGATCAACGGCGCATTCCCCACAATAGATGTCAGAGACTGTCCTACACCTTCATTAAAGAAGTTAAAAATAACCGTACCACTCAACAGATATACCGGATAATTTTCAATATCTGATTTAAACAGCTGTGAAAATACAACATACTGTACGATCATCATAAGAAGCGGATTCAGAAAGCTCCAAAACACGCCAAGTACCGAACGTTTATAACGTACTTTAAAATCTCTCTTCACAAGCTGCTTAATTAAGAATTTATATTTTTTGAGGACAAACAACATGTTAAACAGTACTGTTGTCTTCCCCCTTTTGTCGCGGCTGCACTCAATTCCATACAAGACAGCCACTAATACAACTGCAAGTAATACCAGTTTCCAGTAATTTGGACCTGTCCAGACATAATTCCGCCCATTGACCGCAATACACATTGTTCCCGGAACAACATTTCCATTCACAGTAAACTGTGCATCTCTCGCGACATCCGGGTTTTCCAGTTTGTTTTCTACATTATATAATACGGTCGGAGCATCCCCTGCTTCCCCATCGGATGTACAGGAAATCTTAATCTGATCTCCACGATCAACTTTTACACCATCTGCAATGTTTAAATAAACATACTGATTTACTTCAAATTCATCCGCTGAGAATGTTTTTTTTGCAAGTATCTGTCCCTTAGACAAATTTTCACACTGAATCTCAACTCCGTGATTGATGCTTTTTCCATAATCTGAAACCATTACACCTATGGAATCCAGTAAATCCATTTGGGACGTATAAATCTGTTCTACCGTTGCTCCCTGCGTAAGTTCTCCTACATCATTTGTCGCATTGAATTCCGCAACATTACCATCGGAATCTCTTTCATATAACGATCTTCCTGCCGAGAAATAAAAAATTCCCAGAAAAATCAATAATACACATTCTATAATCAGAAATATTTTTAAATAGTAAGATTTTTGTTTCATAATCAATTATTTTCCTATACAGATTTTATCTCAAATTCGCAAAATACCTCTACTATTCTACCATAATCCCCATAATTTGCAATATTTAGCGATATATATTCTCCATGATCTTGTCAATCTTCTGTAAACTATATTGTTTTATCCGTGCACGGTTATTTTTTCTCATCTGCCAGACTTCTTCCGTATTCTTCCATATCCGCAGGAGTTTTTCAATTGCCTGAATATATTCCTCCGGTTGATCTGCGCTTACCAGATAACCGTTCTCTCCATTTTTTACCAGATCTGTATTTCCCCGAATCCTGCTACACACTACCGGAACCTCGCAAGCCATCGCTTCCATCAGTGCTACCGGAAGTCCCTCCTGTTTTGACGGGAACACAAACACGTCTGCTGCCTGACAGAGTTCTGCCACATCTGTCCGAAATCCCAACAGTTTCACATGATCTTCCAAATGATATTTCCGGATCAACTGCTGCAGTTCCTGCTTTTTTTCTCCCTGTCCGCAAATAAAATATCTCAGCTGAGGATGTCTCTGAATCAGCTGTTTCATTGCCTCAATGACAACAACATGGTTTTTACGATCACTGAGTTCTCCCACAGATAATAAGAACACATCTTCCGGCTGCACCCCAAGTTCCTGCCGTTTCTGCTGGATTATTTGCGCATCTCCCGCATGGAATCGCTCCAGATCGATTCCGATTCCGGGCAGATAATAGGTTTTTCCGGCATGAAATTTCTTTTTTGCTCTGGCATAGTCCTCATGATTGATCGTTATCAACACATCCGTCCATCGGCTCAGCATCTTCTCCACCGGATAGTACACCAGCCAGTTCATAACCGGTGCCCCCTGATAGAAATGAAACCCATGTGCCGTATAGATCACTTTTGTTCTAGTCCGATGTCCGGCAATCCTTGCGACCACACCACCAATCGGGCTGTGACAGTGACAAAATGCGTATCCATTTTGCTTCATCAAACCTTCTACCTGCCTCAGTGCCCTCATGTTCTGCCCCATGTGTTTGATATTCCGTGCGAAATCGATCTGATAACAGTGCACATGCATGTCCTGCAGTTTTTGCTTCAATTCTGCGACACGCTCATCCGAGCAGGTATTTCCTTCGACAAAATTGCAGGCCACATCTACCTGATAGCCCAGTTTCTGCAGTAACGAAATGTTTGGCATATTAAATTGGTCGATCATAGAGGCAACAGACGCCAGCATTAGAACTCGTTTCATCTTTTCCTTTCACCAAATACTCAACTAATTAATTCTTCTTTTATAGTATGGTAATATTGATGTATCTTCTTCCATCCCAATACATCAATTCCACCAACCACCAAAGCCAATATTCCACCAATGATAGTTATAAATATACCGCCCCAATCATTTGTCTCAATCACACTTCCCTTCATTGCAAACATAAACATCTCATACAGAAAGGCATGTTGATCCTTAAAGAAAAAAATATCAAGCATTTCATACAAGACAAACCAAGAGGCAAGAATCATAAATGTAACCCATACAATTATCTTTACCATCGCCCAAAACAGATTCTTCCCCTTTTTATCATTTTCCAAGCTAACCACACGCTTCTCAAGGTCATTATCCGTTTTCTCATCTTTATCCTCTACCATCTCTACCTTGTCATCCCCGGTCACCGGAGCAACCTTTTCTTCCGATTGCTCGACAACCACCGGACGAAATGGAATAATTTCTTTTTCCGGCTCGCATGTCATATGAAAGATATCCGGATACGTCTCTTTTGTATACTGCATAAAGTCATCCTTGGAAACACTGTAAAACGGTCTCCCCTCGTTTTCTACCCGTGCCGGTTCCAGGATTGCCTGACAGTGATAGCATTGATACGAAGCAGCAAATCCATCACATACGAAGACATTCTGACTATGGCATTGTGGGCAGCTATAGTGCAGTTCTTTTCGAACCAGATTTTTTGTACACAGAACCTGCAGCATACTCTTGGTATATGTAATTTCCAGATCCAGCCGTTCACTCAGGTCCTGCGTCGTAAACTGCTTACATTGCCTTTGTGTCAACTGCGGCAGGATTTTCATACATTGCCGAACCGCTTCTCTTTCGTTCATACTCTTTATAAAGCCCCCATATCTGCTGGAATTCTTCTTCCGAATAATATTTTCCTTCCAAAATGTGCAGCGTCAGAAACTGATAATTATCAGCCTCATATTTCACTTGTAATACCCCTCGCGCTCTTGGAAAATTGACCGTCAGGGAAATAATTCTTTTCACGATATCCAAAGAATCCCTGATACACATAAACGTCTTGGCATCATAAATACAATCTACACCATTTTCTCCTGTTAAGTTTGCCGACAGATTATCTCTGTCACTGAATCGAATTTTTGATATATATTTTTCATCGCTTGGAAGAAGCGTATTCAATGCATGATCTTCCCGGTAATCATATAATGCGGTCTGTTGAATCAGGCGATATAGTTCTTCCTCTAAATTAATGATTCCATCCGGCATATATAATTTTCCGTCTTTTTGTTCTACATGATGCAACGGAATATTTTGTAACATTGCATCGATAATGCTGCTAAGGCTCTCTCTCTTATCATCAATCTCTTTTATATTTGGAAGCCGTTCAAAAAACTGGTTGAACAATTCTTTGCTCATGTCATACAATACATTCTGAGGATCAGCCGCTCTATTGTTGTCCAATTCCAGTTCTAATGTTTCTTCTACTATACTATAGATCTTATCAAGCTGAATCTGCGGACGGCTCTCCTGTATAATTCCATGCTGATTCCATACTTTAACAATCATGCAGCGCTGTTCCAGGTCAATAGTTACCGGAAGATAGGAACACTCCGCCTCGATCTGACCGGCAGAATCTTTTAACATGCAGAATACAAAAATCAGATGCACCCTGATTAAATTTCCATTCCTTCTTTCTTCCTGTATCGCTGCAAGCTTCGTGGAGTCTTCCTTCTGTGGGATCGTCTCTATGATCTGGTTGTACGTCCAATCTGGAATCTGGAATTTGCGCATAAGTCTGCCCCACGAATCCCTGCTCTTTAAGCGCAGACAGGTCGAAGCAGTTAATGAATACACGCGCATCAATCGATGATGACCATATAATAATTCTTGAAAGAAAAAATCATTCAGATCCTCAACAGAAATCAATCCGCTTTGACAAAGCTGTTCTAGTAAAACCCGATGGTCCGAAAAAGACAGCCTCTGCTCATTTGCAATTTTCTGTTCGGTAAGAAATCTATTCAGGCTTGTTGATGATATATTATCGATAAGTTCCTTAACTATATGCATTCTCTTGTCCTCTGTCTTCCGTAACCCCAAATCCAATAAATATTATTTTTATTATATCACGAACCTTTATCTTACTCAATGTAAAAAACCGGTCAGACTTATCATCCAACCGGTTTTGCCGGAAAAATCATTTTTTATTCCTTCATCCACAAATTCTTTTTCCAACGCAATTTGGCATTATACATACTATTCACTCCGAAACTCCAAAAAATACTGCGTATATAAATTCTCACATAATTTTAAAACATCCGTTTGTGAAAAATCTTTTAATTTTTCCATAAACAAATCTACAATATAATTAGAATACTTCTTTTTTTCTCTATATTTTCCGTCTGCATTTATCACATCTTCAAGGAATTCCACCAACGCGTTCGTTTTAAAACCAATATCATTCAATCGAAACTGATTAATATGATGCTCTATGTAATTAATATCATTCTCATCGTATTGGTATCTTGTACTTGGAATAAACTCTGCATTTTTCACATCATACTGCAGACAATATTTCAATTGTGAATTTATTCCATGTACGCCATGTGGTTGTAAAATAATCCGTGACACTTTACCATATTCCTGTTTTAATTCTTTATATGGGCCACATTCCTGCTTACACATTTTCCCACTACAATTCACTTTTTCTCGAAATAATTCTATCTGTGGAAGGATTTTTTTACAACGTTCTTCTTCTCCAGTCCTTTTTAGTGACTGATTACAGTGACTACAAGTAAGCGCAATATTTTGAACACATTCTTCTAAATGTTCTTCATCTAATTTCTTTTCAATACTATGTTCAAGATTTCCTGTGTCTACTCTATCACTTTTAAGTAGAGCATAACAATACATACAATGATTTTTGCTTATATTCCTTAGCAATTCTAATAAATTTTTCCCGGCCTTGTTTTTATATCCATACTCAATTTTTTCCTCATAAGATGGCGAAAAATCAGGAATATCCAATAAGAAAAAATCGTTTTTCACACATTCCACTCCTCAATTTGTTTTATGATCATTTTCTGTACCTTTGTAATTTTTCCTGTCTTTATAGTACAAAGCTCATTTTCACATTCTTCATTCCAAATGCCCGACATTTTATTGTTAAATAACACGCGCAATTTTGTATCAATTACCTCCTTTGATGTTTTTTCCTTTTCAATTTTGAAAACATCCTTAAACAAGTCATATACTTGTGATATGCTTCTAAAATCTCCTGCATCTAACACTTCATAATTCGTATTTCTCAGTAAAACAATATTAGCATTTTCTGTTTCAGCAATCAGATCTGCGGAATGCGTTGTTACAATAAAGTTTAATGTTGGAAAATTTATTCTTAGAAAATCAAATATTTTTCCACAATTTTTTACAGATAAAAACTCATCTATCTCATCTATAACAATTATGCCTTCATGCATCGTGTCCTCATAATATAATATTTCCAAAAAAATTCTAATTAACGCTTGATAACCACTTGATAAACTAAATCTTTCATCATTAACGTAAACTACTGCTCCTGTCAGTTCCTGTTTCACTTCAAATTCTATCTGCAAAAAAATCTGTATAAGTTTCTCTAACCGTTCTTTATAATTAAAATAAAAATCTTCAATAGCCTTTGGTGTTCCTCCATAATAGAACGAATCCTTATGATTAAAAATATCTTCATTTAACCGAGTATCATTTATTTTGGAAGAGTATACTATATTTTTTTCCTTTTCAAAGGTAATTTGTTTCACATCAAATTCGCGATTCACTGCATCAATAAAATAATACTTCCGCCTGTCACCGTTCTCTATGACGCCTTTTAAAACATCCGATTTACCACTGGAATTATCCCCCAATAAAATGGTATCTTTATATGGCAATTGTTCACCAATCATTTTTTCACACAAGTCACTGACCATAGCCTGATAACAAGTCATATATCATTTTCCACCTTTTATTCATATTTGTGCGTGAAAAGGTTCGCGCATTCATTGTACTTTTTATTCCTGCATCTTCAGAAATGTCATTATATATTTCATCCGTAATTAATACATTAATATGTGTTTTTTCTAAAACCACAAAAATCCCTTCCGTAATCAAAACCTTATTAAAGTTTTCACGGCTAATATCTAATCTACAAAAGAATTTTTCTAAACTTTCCTGATATTCTTCGACTTCTTCTGACGTAAAATAAAATGCCTGCTCCGTAAAAGCATCAATAAACTCTTTGATTTTGATTGTACCAGAATCTCCTTTTATTTGAAAATCCATTCCATCATATTTCACAAACTTTTTCATAGCACAAAAACGATATAGTTTTTCCATATCATCATATTTGTCACTCATATGACCATACAATTTTCTCCATTTGAGATCATTTCGATTTATAGCATCTATCATTTTGCTAAATTTGCAAGGATATACGCCATTTCTCATTTCCTGATCTGACAAGCGTGTTCCACCATTATTAAGGTTTGTAAATATTTTGTGCAGTGTAGCTTCTGGATTATCTATCATTGATGTTTTTATTTCTACAACTGAAATAGTAGTGTAATCAACTTTTCTTTTGATGTCTTTTGGAAGTGTCGCATAGGTAATATCACATTTTTCCTTTCCAAAAATCATATAAAACTTCGTTGGAACAATATCGTATTTCTTTGCAAGAGCTTCTTCAAAATTACTTGTGTGATCAATATCCAGTTCTCTGTAATCAAATACGTTTTGTTGCGTATCCGCAAAAAATCTTCCAATATAATAAAAATACAGACTCATCACTCTCTGCTGTCCATCCAAAATTTCAAGCTGTCCATTTTCATTTCGGAATGCATAGATTGGTGGAATTGGTAAATCCCGAAGGAGGGAAGTCGCCAATTCTTCCACCTGTTGCTTTGTCCATCGATATTTTCTCTGATACTCAGGTATTACAAACAAATTATCATGTACCCCTTCTGCTAACGCCTTAAATCCCATATCTGTTTTATATTGTTGAATACTGATTTTTCTATATATCTCATTTAAGGAAGTTTCTATTAGTTCATTTTCCTGTGTCATATATTCTCCACTCTTTATTCTTAATATTTACAGTTTCAGTTTATTTACCATAGTAACACACTTTAATCATATCTACCACACCCATTCCTGCCGAATCTCATTCATTTCACACTCATCTGCCGCAATCTCTTTCCAGCGCTACACGCCTTTTCCCCCGCTTGTCTCCGGCATCTGATACATCCGGAACGCAAGAGACATGCATGCTTTTCGGGCATGCAGAATATCTTTGGCCGGCATATCACAATCCTGCTCGACTCGCAGAATATCTGCAAGCATTTCCAGACATGCATCCATGTGGTTCTGGTTGTCGCGTTGCCGTATGATCTGACAATCTGCATAAACCAGATTATGAAGAAAGTATATCGCAGACACCAGCCCCGGTGTCTTTCGGTACCGCAGGATATTCAGGAATTCATTCAATAGGACCTGTGCCTCCTCTGCCGTGGGATGTGCCATAATATACTGATAAGCTGCAGTCTGTGCCCCTATCGTAAGTTCTTTTTCAGAAGATTGCATTTCTTCGCAAACGGATGCTGCCAGAGCATCACTATTAGCTATTTGAATTTCCAGTTCTTTGATGCTGATATTATACACACACATTTCCTGCAGCATTGATTGTAATTGTTCGGATACAAGCGTACTTATCATACCTGTATTGCGACACAACGCAGCGGCCGTTTTCTCTATTTTCTGTGCCCGGTTCCGAAATTCGTCTGCTGCAAAGCTCTCCGGGCGCACCTGTTCTAGTTTTCCTCTTAAAATACACCAATATGCCTGCATATCCTGTAGAAGCTGTTCCGTTTCCTTTTGGCTCCAATATCCCGGTTCCATATTTTCACAGACCAGAACCAGCTCATCCAGATAAGGGATTTTTCCCATTGTACTTCTGCATCCCTGCTGATCTTCAAACTGATCCTGCAAACGCCTCGATAGAAACCATTGTTTAATAGATTTTACTGGAATATTTGCATCCAGACACGGTAATTTTTCATAAGCAAACAGGTGCAGATCCTTTCCCTCCGGAAGCCCTGTTGTCTCTGATACATAATGCCAAAGCAATGCAGCATATGCCTGCTGCTGTTTTTCATCCAATAGCTGCAGACGGTACAAAGTTTCCAGACGAAGCACTTTGGTTCTCCATTCATATCCTGCCTCAGACGGGATTTCCAGTAACCATGCTATAGTTTCTGGTCTTACAATACACTTTCTCTGCAACGGACCGATATCTTCTTTCCGGAAATAATAACTGAAAATGTCAATTCCATCCCCATGTCCATGCATGGTCTTGTGCTCTACAATTTTTGTCTGCAGCATTACGTCCAGCATTTGTGACTTCTTCGCTTCAGATACATTTTCCATAATTCCAACACCCAACTCTGCCATCGAAAATGATACCGGAAGTTCTTCTGATTCCATCAATTGTTTTGCAAGCAATAAAGCATCTTCCTGCTGTGCATCTGGGCATCGGCTCATAAACCGGATCAGCAGTTCGGGAACATTTGAGAATATCTGTGTAAGAATTCCCCCTGCCTGTGGACGTTCCTGATCCGCCATTTCTTCCATATTGTCCGAAAGAGCATGAATCAGAAATGCAACCATATTTCCCGCTACATCCGGTGAAAGTGTACACAGCCATGCGCGATCCACCAATGTTTCGATCGTTCTGCTGTAGCACCCACGACACAGCAAAAATAATCCAAGGTAATCCATCTGTTCCAACACTGCTTCGATCCATGGCTGTTCCAAATCTCCCAGCAGTGTGACATACCCACATTTTAATGGTAATGCCAGCTTATCCAACAAGCGGTAAAAATGGTATGCCGGTTCACATGCATTGCCCGTTCCCTGTATGATTGTACGATATTCCTGATTTAACGGAAACGCTTCTCTCTGCTCGTACTTGCGCACATGCCAGCGAAACAATTTATGTTGCACGTTGTCTTTCCACATTTCCCAGTCAAATAATGCACAATTACTATCTATATCTTCCTGTATCCGATGAATTTCTTGTAAATGAATTTCAAATTTCTGCGTATAATCCCATTTTCCCTGTACACAAAGCATATATAATTGCAGAATACTCACTCTGAGCGTTTTGAAATACAGTCCATTGCTCCCGTTCGATATCTCTGCGTCCTGTATATCCTGCATAAGCTGCTGCAATGCAGGAATCACACTTTCTAGTTCATCCAGTTCCGCCTGTAGCCCCAATATCTGCAAACGCTGTTCATAATGTTCTTTGTCCGGGTGACAATGGGCAATCGATCTTCGCATTGCCGGAATTTGTAATCTATGATACTCCTGTTTTGCTTTCTCTAACTGCAGATCTATGATTCCGTTTACCCCATAAGACTCATACGCTTTCAGTCTCGTATAGATATTTTTCCACGCTTCTGTTCTTCCCTCCTCGCGATATACACGAAGCAGTACCTGACCAATATAAAACCATTTCTTTATATTTTCTGTTTCATATATCGCAGATTCGTGACTCCAGCTTTTGATTTCCTTTTCATAATAATTGTCCCAGATTATGGACAAGTGATGGATCTCATAATCGGAATACAAATGCATACATTTTTCGTAGCGCCATGCAAGTTCATATGCAAACAGAAACATCCGATTTAAATCAACAAATGTATGGCTTTGCAACAGTCCTTCTTCTCTTGTTTTGCTGCTTAGTTCTGCGCATATGTTGTAGGGAAGAATGTACCACCCCGGATAAACATTACGTTCTTTCTTCCATGCTTCAGTAAGCTGACTGATATCTTTGTACCGGTTTTCTTTTGGTCCAAACAGTCCTTCCACCTGTTGATCGGATAAATCCCATTTGGCTATTTGCCCTATATCCGTTGGACCATTCTGCTGCATGTTTTTCTCTGTCTCCGGTCTCTTTTCTGTCTCCATCCTCTGCTGCAGACGTTCTTCCTGGTTCTGTCGGCTCCCCATATCAATGATATTTTGTGTCGCACGCTCTAACCGATCCATTCGGCTGTTCATTTGTTCCATTCCCTGACCAATTTCTTCAAGCCGTGATCTTCCATAAATTTCCGGCAGAATTTTACGGCATTTGTCTGTTATAATCTCCACAAAACGTTGTTTACTCGTTTTTTTATTATCCTCAGACATAGCACTCCCATTGACTAAGTTGTCGACACAGATCACGAGTCTCTCCAACCACGTGTAATCATCTACCGGGCGCATGTGTTCTGCCAGTAATTTCATATTTTCTTCACAAAATATAACATTGCGAAGTTCCGTTTCTTCGGTTCCATACCGCCGAAACTCCCTGATTTGTTTTCCGGCATCCACAAAGATTTGGGTAAACTGGTGTTCATTCAAAAATTTTAATCCCATTGTAACCGGGATTGCCTTCCAGTCTCCTGTGCATATTTGTTTTATGATTTCTGTTTTTGTATCGTCCATGGGTATTCTCCCTTATTTATGGTCTTTTATCTTTTGGAAATCATTTTTTCAATCGTACTCTTTCCGTTACAGTTCACAAGTCACCCTGCAAACTGTAACCGCTCATTTTGGCAGTTTACCCTTCCTGCTTCAATCTGCTCATCGCTGATTGAAACTCCCCTCTCGGATCAGCAATTAATATCTCCAATTCATGAGACGTTCTCCAGCCATTCACAGCTTCTACAACGTCAAGCATGATCTCCAATGCCTCACGCAGCTCATCCACTGTCACAATAACAAAATTATCCCCCGGATATCTTGCATCATAATAATAGTCTTTAAGTAATGCCAGATCCTTCCTCTCTAATTGTAAGGAAGTATCCACCCTTTTAATCTCATCGTATAAGGCACGCAAATTATGGGATGACATTAGTTTTTCAATTCCAGTACAAACCAGTTCTGCCACAGAGTTCAACATTTTTTCTGCAATTTGCTGTGCCGAAGCTGCAGCCGGATTGCAGTATACAGGTGACACTGCATCCCTTAAATACCAGAATTCATTGCACGCAATAGAATAATAAGAATTTGCCTTTATCATATTTTCAACTCCTTATAATCTCTTCTTAACTGTTGTGTAAACTTTGAATTATCATGTTCGAAATACTGCGGTGTTACAAAAACCACATCCGCATGCAACATCTCGAGTTCTTCCCGCAAGGCTCCCATCATCCATCTTTCCGGTTTTTCCGGAACTATGATGCAAAAGTCGATATCACTGCTGGCCTTATAATCATTTCTCGCGTAGCTTCCAAAAATCCCAAAACTCTGATATTTGATACTCGAATTTTTAATAATATCTACGCACTTGTTCAACCGGTCTTTAAAATCATTTTCAACAACAGGTGACACGTACGGCATCCCTAAACCTCCACTCTTTCTATTAATCTGTCCTATCACAGTTTCTACAGATTCTACCATTTTTTATTCTTCATGATATCTTCTATCAATTATAAGTTATGCAATTACCCGGGACACAAATTGGCGATTTTTCCCATTCTGATGCTCAAATTGAAATTCGAATTCCAATGTAACTTCCGAACTGTTCACCATATTATTTTCCCCTTCAAAATATACATAACCATCAAGAGAAACATCAGCTTCCAATATGCCTCTCACAATCGTACATGTATCATCCTCTTCCTGTTCTACCCGGACAACTTTGACATTTTCTATTTGATCCAATTCTGCATAGTCAACATATGTCTCAAACGCTTCATCCAATTCCTGACCTTCCATGTTCATAACAGAATCGTCAATTTCATTATACAAGTCATCCCAAAATTCGTTTTCTATGATTGTAGCGACCAGATTTCTATCATATTTCACGTATATCAGTCTCCCTGTGTCAAAAAATATTTAATTGCGTCCCAATAAGGTGGCAGTTCTTCTGAACATTCAAATTTTTTCAATTCCCGCTGTTTTTCTTCTCCATTCAACTGGAACACATTAAACGTCCATAAAGCGTTTTCTCTGGCACGACATAAACGTTTATCATTCAGGTTCAACTTTGTAATTGTATACTCAGCTGCCTCATCTGTCTTTTCCGCCGGCTGTATTGTTCCATCCTGCTGATATCGAAAATGACTTTCACAATCCTTCTCCAGCGGAGAAATCATCCGCTTTGCATCAAAATTATTTTCTTTTTTATGCCCACAGTGCCTGCGATTGTCTCCATTACAAGAAGCATGAAGATTATTATAGGCCAGAGATAAATCCTGATTTTGTGCCTGAGGTCGAAAATGTTCCACATGAAAACTATTCTTTTGTACTTCAGTCTCTGTATTTTTAATATAAGAACAACAATAGCAGCAAAGATGTCTCTGTTCTGCAAGCAATGCATTCTTTAATATTTGCAGCTCCTTTTCATGCCGGATATCCTCATACCCTGCTTCTCTTTTATGCTTATTCTTGAATTTTTTCTTCCACCGGCTTACTTCTTCTGGTTCACCTGTCTTTTGAATATAAATCATAAAAACTTTATCGCCCTTTTGCAATCAAGATTCTTGCACGCACAACTTTCGTATTCTCTTCCGATGTCATCCATGCAAGCTTATTTACAAGTTTTTCTGCCTCATCATATGCTTTTTCATTCAGATACACATTTATTTGCTCTAAGAGTTCCGTTGTCTTCCTGTTATATACTTCGGTATCCATGTAATCTTCCAGAATTGTATTGACATCCCAGCCGTTCATCGGCTCCATCGGTTCTGCCAAAACCAGATGCGTTTCTGCATCTTCATGCAAACGTATTACCTGTATATTTTCATCCACAGACTCCAGCACTTTCGGAGCATGTGTGGAAACAATAAACTGAATATTTGGAAAAGTATTCTGTAAAGCCGGAAAAATCTTCTCCTGCCACTTCGGATGCAAATGCAGATCAATTTCATCAATCAGCACAATGCCATCCCCTTCCAACGGATTCTCCCTCTTCGGATTTGCAATTGCCAGCCTCCGGCTCAGATCGCCTACCAGTGCGATTACACTTTTTTCTCCTTCTGACAATTGATAAAATGCCAATTCCAATTCTTTTTTGATGACAATAAGTTCCGCATCTTCTTCTGTTACTTTCACACGAATTTCCGAAAATCCATCTCCCAATGCGTTTAATATAGCTTTTTTTACTGCATGTAACTGTGGATCTTCTGCATTCGGCGTTTCCACTCGTATACTGTTTTCATATTCCTGTCTTCCCCGGAACCATTCAAAAAATAACCGGAAATTGATCACTCCTCCAAATGCAGAATCTCTCCACGCATCCAGCTTCCCTGCTGCTCCTGTATAACGCCTTCTCAATTTACGTGTTTTTTCATTATAGCGGTCAACTCCATAAAACACATAAACAGGAATATTTTCATTATTTAAAGTAAACTCTTTCTGTGGTGTTTCCGTGTCATCGTTTTCATACTCTTCTTCTGTTTCCAAATAATCTCCCAGATACTGTTTTCGAATATATTCCGAAACTCTCTTCAGTTCTTTGGAATTATGCAGATTTTTCCCCTGAATTCTTTTTCGATAATAGTGAAAATTATTTCCCTGGTCTTCAAGAAACAACGTTATTTTTGCTTCTTCTTCTCCAACTTTTACATCTTTTTCTCCTAAAAGAGAGGCTGTTATCTGTTCATCCTGTGCGGCTTCCTGCATAATTCTGGAAAAGAGAAGATTGCAGACATCCAGTATTGACGATTTTCCCATTCCGTTTACTCCATAAAAAATGGCATCTTTTCCGTTTAATACTATTTCTGTATCTGAAAAACCTCTGAAATTGTGCACTTGCAGTTTGTCTATTCTCACGCTTTTCTATCTCCTAAACCTTCGAATGCATACCATTAAGCTATTTATCATCTTTTCAGTAGTATCATACTTTAATTCTTTTATTTATGCAAGATTTTCCCATTCCAGCCTTTATCCTTCCGTCCTTCTTACCGACTCTTTCCAGTCACACACACGATATTCTTCCTTATATTCACTCATCTGCATATCGTACACACTGTCACCAAACGCTTTGCCCGTCAAGGTGCCAATTTTTCCCGGAATCTTTTTCATCAGCCTGACGGCCCAGCCCGTTCCAGGAACCATCACAAGCCGGTGTCCTTTTACCACAGCGATCATCTGCACCAGATCCGAAGTATTGATATACTGCTCGTTCTGCGGGAAAAACACTCCGGTCTCTTCGTTGTCGATCATTAGTTTGACAAACTGTGCCAGATTTTCTATATAAAGCATGGAACGCTGATTCTGTACAATCGGAAATAGCGGAAGCTTTCCTGCCAGTTTTGCAAGCTGTGGATAGTTTCCCTTTGATCCCTTTCCGTAAATCATCGGTGGGCGCAATACGACAACTTTAAAACGTTCATCTGCCAGTGCCTGTATTTTCTGATCCGCCTGCCATTTGCTGTCTCCATAGAAATTCAATGGTTTGGGAATTGTATTTTTTGTAATTTTCTTTTCTTTACATCCGCTGTATACAATCATGGAAGACATAAAGAGAAACTGCTGCACGCCTTCCCTTTTTGCTTTTTCGGCTGTCTCTACTGCCAGATCTGTATTCACACGGTAATACTGCTTCTTTTCTTCTTCCGACACCTGTCCCACATCTGCATGTGCGATTCCCGCCACATGATAGACTACATCATATGCAGAAAAATCGTGTGTCCGCCATGTTTGGGTTCTCATATCCAGCGTGTCAATCTGGTAGTACTCCGGCCATTGTTTCAGCCATGCCTCCACAGAAGTTCCCACATAACTGCCGCTTCCGGTGATCAGAATCTTCTTTTTTCTCCTGCCCTTTTCACGTTCTTCTGTGTCTTTTGCAATGGTTTTCTTTTTCGCGCTGCTCTGTGTTGTTTGTCCCGGTTCCAATGCCAGTTGCACTTTGCGTTTTTTATTTACATAAATGGTTGCTGCAAGCTCTGTTATTGTTGCCAGGCCAAACAACACTCCCGGAATGTTTCCTTTTTTCTTTTCCCTGTCCTCTCCCTTATGTAAAATATGGTGAATTACAGCCCAAAATACTACCAGCGCGGTTACTGCCACTGCTCCGCCTAATACAATTTCTCTCTTCAGTTTCTGTGGATCGACCAGTCCGCTTTTGTGTGCTTCTGTCTCTTCTTCCGCTTTGTTCAGTTCGCCGGTTCCACCTTCAACCACGCCATCGTGCATAAGCACGGATCCAATTGTGCCAAGAAAACATTTCAAATCCATCCAAAGTCCCAGATGTTTGACATATTCGCCATCCAGTCTTGCTTTGTCCGGAATCTCCAGTTCATCTCTGCCATTGATCTGTGCCCACCCGGTCAGCCCCGGTGTCACATCATTGGCACCATATTTCTCACGCTCTGCTACCAGATCATCCTGATTCCACAGTGCCGGCCGCGGTCCTACGATACTCATTTCTCCTTTGAAGATATTAAAAACCTGCGGCAGTTCATCCAGACTGGTTTTGCGCAGGAATTTTCCTACCTTTGTGATGTACTGCTCCGGATTCTCCAGCATATGTGTCGGCACATCCTTCGGTGTGTCAATCCGCATGGTACGGAATTTGTAAATCTGGAAGAAACTCCGGTGGATGCCGACACGCTTCTGCTTAAATAATATCGGTCCCGGTGTATCCAGTTTGATCGCAATACATAAAAAAAGAAGGAGTGGTGATAAGATCACAATCGCCATCCCACTTAATATGATATCAATTCCTCTTTTGATGTAATGGTATCCTTTCATGGCTGACTTGCTCCTTCCTGATTTCCCATATTTTCATAAATTTACATATGTTATATCATACTCTATTTTAGTGCATATTGCAATGACTGTGATTATTACTTCCATTACTCCATTTTTCTTATTTAAATGGCAATTTATTGTTTAATCTCACCGTTTTCCCATCAAAACATCAGCTTTCGACATCCACGTTTTGTATTTCCCCAAAGTTTATCCCATACTCCTTCCCACCCATACTGATACAAGAAACACCACTGTTCTATCCATGTAATTGTTACATATTGTACAATTTTTTCAAATTTTGCCTTATCCAACAAAATCTCCCCCATTTCATGTACCATATACTCCTAAACAAAACTTCATATACAAAGGAGACCACCCATGAATAATTTACAGACACACATCAACAACTATCTGGAACACTGCCGTCACCAAAAACGTCTGGATTCCAAGACTCTGAAAGCATATCGCATCGACCTTCAGCAATTTTATGCCATTTTTTCATGCAGGGATGTTTCTGATATTACACCGGATCTGTTGGAAAATTATATTGGCAGTCTGCACCAGAAGTACAAACCCAAAACCGTAAAAAGAAAGATTGCCTCGGTCAAAGCTCTTTTTCACTATCTGGAATATAAAGAAATCATCGCCCGGAATCCTTTCAACAAGGTGCAGATCAAATTCCGCGAACCTGTGATTTTGCCGAAAACCATTCCATTGCACACGATCGAAATTTTCTTATCTACGATCTATGAGCAGCGCACCATCGCCAAAACGGATTATCAGAGAAAAAACGCTTTGCGGGATGCCGCTGTCATAGAACTTTTATTTGCAACCGGAATACGGATTTCCGAATTATGCGCTCTGCGTATCTGTGACATCGATTTGTACGATGGATCAGTCCTGATCTACGGAAAAGGTTCCAAAGAACGAATTGTTCAGATCGGAAACCACGAGGTCATACAGATTCTGTCGGAATACCGCAATGAATTTCTCCCCCAGATGGAAACCTGCCAGCATTTCTTTGCGACGCTAAACGGAACGGCATTATCCGATCAGTCGGTACGGCGGATGATCAACAAATATGCTTCTCTTGCTGCAATTGAACAGCATATTACACCGCATATGTTCCGGCATACATTTGCCACCAGCCTTTTAGAAGCGGATGTCGATATCCGCTATATACAGGAAATGCTTGGTCACAGTTCCATTCATATCACAGAAATCTATACGCATGTTGCCATGTCAAAGCAGCGTGCCATCCTCACTACCAGACATCCCCGCAATACGTTTCATCTGTAAAAAGCAAAACAGCAATTCACGTGCCATGCACGGAATTGCTGTCATTGATAGCCGTTCTATTTTTACTTATTTATTCTCCCCTGCCAGTTCCGGATGATACGTCGGCACGATTTTTTTGACACACTCCCGGATGTCTTCCGGTTCTGTCACAACGTACTCTTTTAATTCTTCCAACTGCTGCATGAATTTTTCTTCATCCAGCTCAATCGGTTTACCGATATGAATCAGATTGTTTGCGGTATCCTGCATCCCTTCTTCATCCATCAGCATCTCTTCATAAAGTTTTTCTCCTGGACGAAGTCCTGTGAAAATGATATGGATATCCTCATCCGGCTTGTGACCAGAAAGAAGAATCAGGTTTTTTGCCAGATCCAGAATCTTGACCGGCTCTCCCATATCCAGAACAAAAATTTCTCCACCTTTGGCATAGGTGCCCGCCTGCAGTACCAGAGATACCGCTTCCGGAATTGTCATAAAATACCGCACGATATCCGGATGGGTAACCGTGACCGGACCTCCACGCTCAATCTGTTTTTTGAACAGCGGAATCACACTTCCGTTACTGCCAAGCACATTTCCAAAACGCACGGCTACGAAATCTGTCTTCGATCTGCGGTTATAGGTCTGAATGATCATCTCACAGATGCGCTTGCTGGCACCCATGATATTGGTTGGATTAACTGCTTTATCCGTGGAAATCATCACAAATTTCTTCACACCGTACCGATCTGCCGCCTGTACAATCTTCCATGTGCCAAGCACGTTATTCTTAATTGCCTCGTTCGGACTCTCTTCCATGAGAGGCACATGTTTATGTGCCGCTGCATGATAGATAATCTCCGGCTTGTAATGTTCAAAAATCCAGTTCATACGATTCGTATTCCGCACGGATGCGATCAGCACAACAAGATCCAACTCCGGAAACCGGACTTTCAGTTCGTTTTGCACATCATAGGTCGTATTCTCGTAAATATCCACAATAATCAGCTGTTTTGGCTTGTGTGCGGCAATCTGCCGGCACAATTCGCTTCCGATGGAGCCACCGCCCCCTGTAACCATTATGATTTTCCCAGAAACATAATCCATGATGGACTGCAGATCAACCGTCACCGGATCCCGACCAAGAAGATCATTGACATCTACATCTTTTAATTTGCTGACGCTGACATCGCCGTTTACAAGCTGGTAAATGCCGGGCAGACGTTTCAATGTGCATCCGGTTTCTTTGCAGATATCAAGAATCCCCTTGATCTGTTTCTGCGTGGCCGATGGCATGGCAATGATGATCTCATGCACATGCAGTTCTTCGACTTTTTCCAGAATATCGCTCCGATCTCCTACGACTTTCGCTCCATGAATATAATTGCCGATCTTGTTCCGGTCATCATCAATCACACCAACAACCTTCTTTTTCACATAGCGGCTGTTGTTGATTTCTTTGATGATCTGGTTTCCGGCATCTCCCGCCCCGATCACAAGTACATTTCGTCTGTACACACCGGCTCTGCGCATATTGCGAAGCACACGCAGTCCGCGGTAGGAATATCTGCATCCCATGACCAATACAAACAGAAACAATCCATACAGAATGTAAAAGCTTCTTGGCACCGGGTACATATCCCCCCAGTTCCGAAGCAATATCAGCACTGTCACAACAACGGTATCCAAAATACATGCCGAAACCACATACATCATTTCCAGTGCTCCCGCATAGCTCCAGAGACTAGAATACAGCCGGAGCATCCAGAAAATGATCAGTGTAACAATTATCATAAAAGGAAGTGCTCTCCACACTTCATCCATATATTGAAACGGTACGCTTTTGATATTCAGATCAAACCGAATCAATAACGCAACTATGCTTGCAGCAAACACTGCAAGCACGTCGTAGCACATCAGAAAAATCCGTCTGATCAGTAATTGTTTATCTTGAATGATTTTTTTCATAATTTCAATCTGTTATTTTTGATTCTTTCTCTGTTTTCTCGATTGTTTTTTCGATGATTTCTTCCTGACTGAGGATTCTGTCACTCCTGCCCCTTGAGTATTCTGTACCATCTGCGCGGTATCTGCTTTTGCACTCTCTGCTGCTTTTGGAATACTCTGTTTTACGGCAGTATCACTTTCTGCAGAAACCGCTGTTTCTTTAACAAAAAGATTTTCTTTCTTTACGAGCATACGGTTCACTGCAAGTCCCAGACCAAGCATACCCCAGAATACCGGAGCAGTACATACATTGGAATCGTTTGCGATACCTGCAATCATGTACACCAGCACTGCCGCAAATAATCCAAATCCAACCCAGCTGATACTCTCATGTAGATCGACTCTGCGGTAAATGCGTACCGACTGTACCAGATACCAGAACAGAAATACCAGAAGTGCCAGGGTACCGAGTAATCCGGTTTCCACCCACTGCTGCAGATACCAGCTATGAGCTTTTACGTCATAGCTGTTTGCGCCGTAGACATAGTTCTGACTGATATAATCTTCCTGTGACACTTCAAACATATAGGTATTTGCCCCACTCCCCATAAAAGCATGCTTTCCAAGAAGCGGAATTGTTTTATTCCAGATATGTCCTCGATTGCTCATTGCATCATCCAAAAATACGTTTGAAACCTTCGGATTCTCAAACTTCACTAATTTTCCTGCAGGATTGAGATATTCATATCCGTCCGTATCATTTTTTGAGAAATCCCATTCGACACCATCTATGATCATCTTTATTCCTGCTGTATTATCGGTAAACATGATCGGCTGAATCTGTATATTTGCAAACCGTTCATCATTGAGGGCCAAAATATGATTTTCCTGATCTACCTCTGTTGTCTGAATCTCCTGACCATCTGCATCTTTGCATACCACGGTGATTACACCGTCGCTCCCCAGATCATAGGACACATACAGAGGATTGTTCCAGATATCAAGTTCCACATCATCTGTGTTTGTTTTGATATCGTTTAAAGAGAACTGATCTTTCATATGATAGGTTCCAACAACCGTCTTTTTAAGAGTTTGACCGATGCCTGTCGTATTTGCCAACACTCCTGCTGCAATCACTCCAATGACAACTACAACAATCCCGGCTGCAAATAATTTTTTCTTCCGGCTGAGCAAAACCAATGCGAGAATCACCGCTCCAATTGCCAGTGCAATAAATCCGGAAGAACTTCTGCTTCCAACCAGTGCTACAATGCAACAAATCTCTGCGACTGCGATTACAAGACGATGCCACATCTTTTTCGCCCCAATAAACAGGCAGACCAGCAATGGTATCAGCATGCCAAAATAAAATGACAAAAAGTTAGGATTGTAAAGTGTCGTATACGCAGTCTTATCTGCGAAATTAAAGGAAATCTTATCTAACTGGTTCCACCAGCTTGTGTCCGTCATCAGATGTTTGCCCAGAGATGTCTTAAAATAATCCAATCCAAAAACCTGGAAAAATCCAATCAGAGTAACAATTGCGATTCCAATGCCGGACCAGCGCAGGATTACCTCTATCTGTTTTTCTTCCTGTACATAATTATAGACATAATAACACAGTATCATATAGACAAATATAACCCATACAGGCTCAAAAAGTTCATATGTACCATGTGCCACCCAGTATTTGTGACTGGAAAACAGGGCAGACATTGCAACAAACAATGCATACACCATCAGAAAATAAAAGGAATTTTCAAATGCAAACTCCTTTTTATTCAAATACCGGATCAGTAAAATTGCGAGCATTACAACTCCCACAAGGATGATCGCAATCATCTTCCATGCAAAAAAGAAGTCCGTCTGCTTTGCTGCACTCTCCGGATACCAGTCAAACTGTGCCAGATTTGTATCATAAACAAAAGAATGCACAATGATTGGAATAAATCCGATCAACAAAATAATGGGAATCAATATCTTATTTGCTTTTAACGTGTTTTTGTTTCCATTCGTATTCAAGATTATTTTCTCCTTAACGTTTCATTGCCTATAATCATACCCCAAATTTCGTTTTTTTTCAATCATTCCGGCATGTCGATTTTATTTTTCTTTTTATATAGGTAAAAACACTTTTTTGTTACTTGTGTGTTACTTAAAAATTTAACAAATAAATGTGTATGATTGACACGATAATATAAATTTTTACACACGAAAGGAAGAAAAATGAGATTACCAAACGGATACGGTGGAGTCGTAAAACTCTCCGGCAACAGAAGAAGACCCTACGCAGCACGCATCACTACGGGCTGGCACATCAATGACATCACTGGAAAGCGCATCCAGCACTACCAGATTCTGGGGTACGCTCCTACCCGGTCGGAAGCTCTGCAGATTCTGGCACGTTACAATAATTATCCCATCGATGGGGAAACGCTGAAATTAACCTTCCGGGAAATTTATCTCCGATGGTCCGAAGAAAAGTTTCCTACCATCTCCCACTCCAACATCAAAGGCTATCGGGCAGCCTTTGCCACTTGTGAAAACATTGCTGATATGCCATTTCACAATTTAAGACTCAATGATTTACAGCAGGTGATTGATCACTGTGGCAAAAACTATCCTACCCTGAAAAAAATCCGTGTTCTTTTTAACCAGCTCTATTCTTATGCCATGAAACACGAAATTGTCTCAAAAGATTATTCTGCCTATGTAAATATCTCGAAATACAAAGACCGGAATCCTAATAAAAACATACGAAGCTGTTTTTCCACTTCTGAAATTGCTCTCCTGTGGAAACACAAAAACGATCCCTATTGCCAGACAGTCCTCATGCTGATATACAATGGTGTCCGTGTCTCAGAGCTTTTGGATCTGAAAAAAGAAAACGTTCATCTGTCCGAACAATACTTCGATGTCATCGACAGCAAAACCGAAAACGGCATTCGGAAAGTTCCGATTGCAGACAAATTACTCCCCTTTTACCAGCGCTGGCTTCATGACTGTTCCGATTGTGAATATCTCATCCATACTCTGGACAGCCAGCATTTTACCTATTATATGTATTATCATAATGTTTTTCAGCCTCTGATGTTTCGTCTGCACATCGATCATACACCTCACTGCTGCCGGCACACCACGATTTCTCTGCTCGCCGAAGCACATGTCGATCAGACAACCATCAAAAAAATTGTCGGTCATTCCGGCGCTATGTCCCTGACAGAACGAATTTACACGCATCTGGATGTGCCTGCGCTGGTCGAAGCCATAAATCAGATTTAATCGCTTCTTGTATGTTGCTTGCGTGTTACTTGTAGAAGTGATTTTGCCCCAAACTCTGTTTATAAATCCGGTATTTCCAATACTTCCGTGGAAAATACCATGCATATTTCCGGTTAAGGTAACTTACAAGACTTCTACAAAGAAGAATGCTAAGGCAAAGACAAAGAAACTTACTTACACAATGAAAGTTGCTAAGGTAGGCGTTGCTTTATCTGGAGATCCAGTAGTAGCTATTGGAAGCACAACTAAGTTAACAAATACTAAGAAAAATTCTTCAAGAGCTAAGATTACTTACACATCAAGCGATGATTCTATCGCAACAGTAGCAGCTGACGGTACAGTAACTGGTGTTAAGGCTGGTAAGGCAACAATCACAGCTAAGATTACCGTTGGTAAGGATTCAGCCACAACTACTAAGGATGTAGAAGTTAAGAAAGCAATTCTTACTGCAGTTAAGCAGAGCAAGGCAAATCAGCTTGCAGCTACTGTTGTTGGTGATACAAAGGATCTTAAGGCTACAGATTTTACAATCACAAATACAGCTACAAATGCTACTGTACCTGTAAAAGCTGTATCTGTTAACAAGACAGATAAGACAAAAGTTACAATTGATACTTTCGTTGATATGAAGGATGCTAAGGAATACAATGTTGTATTTGATGGCACAACTCAGAAGTTTACAGCTACTGATGGTACTGTTGCAAATGTTGGACTGACAAGATTACAGGTTCCAGCAGCAGAGAAGACAGAAGTTAAGGCTCAGTCTTTGGATGCTAATGGTGTTGTAATTGGAGAATTCCCAATTACAAATGCAAACAGCGCAAAGGGACAGGTATCTACAGAACTTACAATCTCAAAAGGTTACGCTGAGGATACTGGCGTTTATCTTCCAGCTGTTGGCGATACTATGAATGTAAAGCTTACTTATCATACAGGTACATTTGGAACTGATGGTAATGAGACTGGAAAGATCGAGCAGACATTTACAATTACTGCTGTTGATCCAAGCCTTGTAAACTATAACTTCCAGGTGACAATCGCAGATAACACTCCTGCATGGTCAGCAACTTCTTTCAAAGCTAACAATGATGTTAAAATCGGAGCTGTAAAAAATGCATATTTCTGCATTTTAAAAGATGATGGAACAGAAATCAGCAATTATGGTGATTATTCTGTAGAGTCTGCAGATAAAACTAAATTACTTGTAACTAACACACCTTTATCTAAGGCATCTGGAACAAGCGCAAAAGTAGGTTCAGTTGCTGTACCAGTTAATGGTGTTAGCGAAGGACTGACCTATATTGTAATCAAGAAAGATGATAAGGTTGTAGGTACAGTTGCTGTTAATGTTAAAGCTAAGCCGGTTGCAACTTCTGTAAATCTCGATAAGACAACTGTAACAGTTGTTAGAGGAAAGACTGTAACTGAGTCAGCAATCGCTGTTATTAAAGATCAGTACAATGATGATATGACTGTTGACAGTGCTAAAATCGAGTGCATCGGAGCACCAGATGATGCTTCAAAGACAGCAGCTGCTAGCGCCCTTCCAACAATTACTCCTAGTGGTAAGAAGGCAACAATCTCTGTAGCTGGAAACTTCGCTTCAACTGCTTCTTTCAAGAAGGGATCTTATACATATAAGGTTACTTTAAAGAATGGCGATAAAGAGTTAACAAGAAGCTTTACAGTAACACTTGTTGAAACAGCCGCTACACAGGCTTATGAATTAAAATTCAATCAGAATAAAGTAAATACTACTATTGGTACAGGTACTGTAACTGAGTCTGATTATGACATCACAGTTGATGTTGCTGAAATGGCAAATGGTGGTGCATTAGATACTCTTGCAGCTTCTACTCCAGTTAAATATACTGTTAAGACTTCTGCAGGAAAGACAATTGCTGTAGTAGGAAATAACCCAAGTGATGGAACTGCTGCTTCTGCTACAACATGTGCAGCTATTAGCAGCAATGCATCTGTCTCTGGAAATAAGCTTACAATTGATACATTAGCTTCATCTACTGCTGGATTCAAGAAGAACATCGATAAGGGTACTTATGTTGTAACTGCTGAGTTCTACAGTGATTATGGAACAAACAAGAAGCCTGTTACTGTATCTGGAAGCTTTACTATTGAAGATACTCAGGATACATTAGTAAGCTATAAGTTTATCACTAATGACTTTGGTTCAAATACTGTTAAAACTGCTTTTACAAATTCAAGTTTAGTAGAAGTATATTACGATGGTGTAAAACAGACTATTACTGATGTTGCAGATGTAGATGGTACTGTACTTGCAAACGGTGGAGCTTTTGTTAAGACAGTTGATCTCTACGTTACAATTTCTGGTTCATCAAACAAAGTTTGTGTTAAGGTTCCAGTAAATGATCAGGTCGCAGTTTGTGCTGGACTTAAATAATATAATTTTATAAAGTTTATTACAGCATGTAACGAAAACAGGCTGCTGCATTATGCAGCAGCCTGCTTTTTGTATATTTGAAATAGGAGATCTTATTATGAGAAAGTTTAGTTTGAAAAAATTGAGCTGTTTTATCCTTTCACTATTACTGGTTATTTCAGCTATTTTTAGCAATACCGTTTCAACAAATGCCGCAACCAATAAATATATTAATTTATTACATAAAGTCAGCACAGCAAGACCAAATTTCCCGATTCGCTATAATTTCAGTCTGGCAAAGGCATCTGATATTTACTTTGACTTAAAAAATAATGAACGTACTACAGTTACCATTAGTATGAAAAATAAAATGGATGAAAGTTCAATCGTAACAGATACTCTTTCCTCTGCAGATCCAAGATGGGAATATCATCAGAATACCGGTATTTATCAGTATACACACACTATGAATCTTGCATCAGGAGATTATATTTTAGAACTTAACTTTGAGGCAGAAGTTAATTATGAGTTATCTGTAAGTAAAATCTCACCGGACCCTGTATTAAAAAACACAAAACTTTTGGTCACAAAGGGATTTACTTCGGCGATTAAAGTAGATGGTGGAAAAATTAAGAGTTGCAGCTCTGCTAATAAGCAAATTGCTACAGTAACGAATAGTGGAAAAGTTATCGGAAAGAAAGAGGGTAATACAAAAGTTACGGTTAAACTTACAAATGGAAAAAAACTTATTTGTAATGTATCTGTTAAATCAAATAAATACAGTGGGAAAAAGCTTACCATCAGTGATACCACATATAATCAATATGGTTTAAAAGTTTATTCTGCTTATTTTGATAATAAAGGTAATTTAGTTGTTAAATTTATGGTTGCAAATAATAGTTATGGAAAACTCACGAAAATTCCAAAATTAAAAATCACGGTTAAGGATTCGAAGAAAAATGTGGTGGCAAGTTTTAAAAAGAATTCTTATACCATAAATGTGAATAGTTATAAGAGTAAAAGTTATACCATCTCTATTCCAAAATCCTCATTGAAAAAGAGCAAAGATAAAATTGATGTTAGAACATGCACATTTACAATTTCTGGTAAAGATGCAGATGCAACATTATAATCCTGGCAAATAACTGGCATTTTGTAGAAAAACCCCAGACGAAAATCGTCTGGGGTTCTAAGGTTAGATGAATAAATTTAATTCAGTCTAAACTATTTAGCTGTAATTGCACCAGGTACAGTTACTGTAACATATGTATCAATACCAGTAGCTACCTTAACCTTTACAGTTAACTTAGTAACTGTGAAATATTTTCCAGCTGAAATGTTAGTATTGAGATTATTATTATCTTTCTTAATCTTAGTACCATCATTAAGAGTGGCCTCTACTTCACCGATATCAAGAGCACCGTCTTTATCTGTCACACTAGCAACACTTGTATATGTCTTACCATCAAATGTAACAATAATAGCATCTTTTAACATCTGTTCAACAGTATTGCCGGTTACAGTATTATTCTTTACCTCGACCTCAGCCTTGGCCTGAGTATCAGTAATGGTAAATGAAGTTGAAATTGTAACTGTCTTGGTTGTTCCATTCTCAACGATATTTTTCTCAGCAATAACAGTGTATGTTCCAGCATCAAGCTGCTTAACTGCTAATGCACCACCACTGATAATAACTGGCTTAACAACTAATGAACCAGTAGTAGCACTGATTGCTGCATGTGTTGTGGTTTCAGCATTTTTATTTCCAACAAAAATCTTAGTACCATCAGCTTTCTTTACTGTAAAAGTAGCATCATTTTCCACTTCTTTGTCAACACCATCAGCAACACCAATCATCTGAATGTTGATGGTCTTTTCTTTGTTATCATTGTCAACCTTCATATCTACATTGCTGTTATCAATATCAAGACGATATGCAGAAACTGTTGCATTAACATCAGCTTTCTTTACAGCTACGCTTACTGTTTTAGCTGCAACTTCCTTATTGTCTTTCTTATAAGAAATTTTATAAACATAGTTGCCCTTTTCTGCGGTAGCATTGAAAGTAACATCTTTTCCAGTTTTTGCAGTAAATGTGAAATATTTGCTTGCAGCATTAGCGTTAACAGCATTTACTGTTAAGGTATTGCCCTGTGCATTTTTAGCATCAGTAGAAAGGCACTCAACGTTCAGGTTGTAATCACCAGCCCATTTGTCACCATACTGATCTTTTAATGTAACATTTACTTTCTTGGTGTCGTTTGTTAAATCCTGTGAAAGTGTAACAGCTGACTTATCTACATCAAGAGTTAGATCGGAAGAGCACACGT
>ERZ810555.86-NODE-86-length-22513-cov-5.91656_pt1 | contig 22513 bp, 20 predicted proteins | sample MGYA00520328_ERZ810555 | MGnify/ENA primary metagenome ERZ810555 (study PRJEB31588, sample SAMN03399021) | human gut metagenome | study: EMG produced TPA metagenomics assembly of the PRJNA231909 data set (A prospective, longitudinal analysis of the...
ACCATCCTGAATGCCGTGCGCGACAACCTGCGGGATCTGGACGGTATCTACCTGCACCTGCACGGTGCCAGCTATGTGGAAGAGATCGGTTCCGGCGAGCACCATTTGGTGGCCGCCATCCGGCAGATCGTGGGTCCTTACCTGCCACTGGCGGTCTCCTGTGATCCGCACGGCAACCTGACCAAAGAGTATGTGGAGAACACCACCTTTATCCGCAGTTACCGTGAGGCTCCCCACACCGACATTGCCCAGACCGTACAGCGCACCTGCCGCGCCCTGATCGAACTGATCCGCCACCGTCAGAACATCACACCGGTATACCGCAAGCTGCCGCTGATTTTGGGTGGAGAACAGAGCGTTTCTGCCGACGAGCCGGTGCGTTCCTTCAACCAGTACATGGACGAGATGGAGAAAGATCCCCGCATCCTCAGCGCCAGTTGGCATGTGGGCTACCTGCGGCATGACTGCCCAGAGGCCGGCTGCGGCGTGGTGGTGATCCCTGCCACCGGAGACGACCATGCCTATGCCGAGCAGAAAGCCGACGAGCTGGCCGCCTATGTGTGGGGCAAGCGCCATGAGTTCCACTACACCGGCACTACCGCCCAGCCGGACGAAGCTCTGCGCATGGCGCTGAACTGCCCGGACAAACCGTCGTTTATCACCGACTCCGGCGACAACGTGACCAGCGGTGCTCAGGGCGCTAACACCTTTATCCTGCGTCAGGTGCTGGCTGTGCCGGATCTGCACAAAAAGGTGCTGTTTGCTGCCATCCATGATGCAAAACTCTGCCACGCCCTGCTCAGCCTGCCTATTGACACCGTAACGAATGCTTCTGTCGGCATGGGTTTTGATTCGCTGTCGGCTCCAGTTTCGCTGACTCTGCGGGTACTATACAAAGGCATACAGGAGGGCACCCACATGTACGGCGAGGACGGCAGCTATGGCCCGCTGGTGACCGTTGCTGTAGAGGGTACCCCGCTGGTACTAACGATCACCGACAACAACCACTCCTTTGTGGAGGAGCACCAGTTGGATGCCTGCGGCGTGGACTGGAAGAACTTTGACATCATCGTAGTCAAACAGGGTTATATCCATCCAGAGCTCAAAGCTGCCGGTGCCCTGTGCGTGATGTCCCTCACCGACGGTGCCACCCCGCAGGACACCCGTCTGATTCCCTTCAAGCGCATCATGCGCCCCATGTTCCCCATTGACAACATCTGAGCATGTACCTTTTGCCCGTTTTCTCCAGCTGGCCTGTAAGGCATAACAAACCGCCCCGGCTTCCTGTTACGGAAACCGGGGCGGTTTGTTATGCTTTATTCGTGCTTTCTCAAGCGCTCACGCAATTACTTGCGGGGAGCCTTGATTGCAGCCTGGGCGGGTGCCAAAATTACAGAGCGTTCGGAGTAGCGATAGAACGTCATTTATAATTTTCGTCTTTTTAGTTCTATCACGGCATTCTCTCCACATGATAAAGTGCATGTTCGTCTTTTCGATAAGTATTAATATCCTCAACCGACACTTTACAGTTTAACCAGTCCAATTTCGTTTCAAGTGTATCTCTAATTCGCTTCATAATCGCAGACTTTGGTCTTGTATCGGAACCAAACGTTCCTTCAAGAAATAGAACAACAAAAACATCTTTGTTACGCTGCACTATTTTATCTTCCTCCAAAGCTTTCGCATACGGAATCAAATCCTTTGCCTTATATCTCGGACGATACACATCGCCATAGGTCTGCGCTCCCAGAAGGCACGAAATCGTCAATGCCACTTTATATGCAACTTCATTATCCAAACTCTCTCTACCAGTTGTGTTTACTGTTGTTAAGGTAGTAGTCACTTTTTCATCATTGACTGCTATCCTCCAACGATTATCCGCCTCATTTCCGGCACAGTCCTTTACCTCTAGCAACAGCAGGAACTTATCTGTATCGCAGATAAAATCCACTCCCTTGGCTCCAGATAACTTATTAAAATGAACCTTGTAAAACTCCGTTTCATCAAACTTAATCGCTTTTTCACCCGGAAATGTAAATTGCAGATTTCCTTCAGTTAGCACCATAAATCAAGTCCTGCTCCCGATTATACAACTCGTCAAACTCTTCCATAATGGAATTACGGTCAAGATCTCTCAGTTCTTTCCCAGTTTCCATTGCAATTTTTCCGTTCTCTGCATGATACAGCGAAATAAACTGTACATCTATAGGCTTGCCTTGTGGATATTTTGCCATCAGATTAAAACTTTGCATAGTAAAATAATCATGTGTCGTAACAAAAACTTGTACACCTGCTCGTGCAAGCGCACCTAATGCTTGCACAATTGGTTCTACCATTTTCGGATTCATATTCGTTTCTGGCTCATCCCAGAACAGTACAGATCCTTTTCCAAGGCTTCCCGACTGAATTAGATAGACAACCGTTGCCAACTTTTTATAGCCTTCGGATACAAGCCCCATTTCAAATGAGCCCTCGCCCTCTACATTCAGATAGAATTTTTTATCTTTTTGGACAATTTTTCCCTTTATGCTATCTTCAAATTTTGAAAGGACTTCATTCTGCTCGCTGGTATACGCACCCTTTTTCAGCGGCTTATCCAGTAGCTTCGTGAGGTCGGAATACATTTCTTCAAAGTCAATATGATACTCTTCATACAAACTCTGGAAATGTTCTGTTGCCGAAATCATCTCCTTGGGCGGAAGATATACAGGATCACATAGTTTACTTTTTTCTGAATGCCGCACTGAAACATCCGCATGGTTTTCTCTGCGGCTCCCAAAAGAAACCTCTATGATATCCCCTTCTGCGGTACAAACCTTCATTTTGGTATTCTTTGGTGCACCACGTCTGCGACTGGACATTCGTCCAATCTTTTTTTCGTCCGGACGAAAAACACCCACCATTTTACCAACAATCATATCCTCTTGCTGCATCTGTGTGCATTTCAAGAAATCGCTACGTCCGTATGGCTTTACAAGCGAATACATAGCTTTTAGCAAAGTAGTTTTTCCGGTACTATTTTCACCTAAAATCACATTGATGTTCGGAGACCACTCCACGTCAATCGAATCGAAAATCATAAAATTTTCTAATGTAAGTGTCTTGATTTTCATAGGTAACGTTCCTCTCCAACATGCGATTTTCAGAATTTCATTCTGTCTTGGCTCTTATTATAGCCGATTTTCTAGTGAAATAAAAGGAGCTGTGGCAATAATCCTAAAAATTTTCAGCAGTTTTCATCCATTCATAAGCAACATACTGGTCTGCACCATATCGGCCTTCCAGATACTGCTTGTCAAAGGCCGCTGTGCTCTTGACGCGAGTATTGTCCTCCTGCCGGAATTCGTAAAGCGAATAAATCTCGCTCTTATGATTGTCATTCATTGCGGCAAACCAAATTTCATCACGACGGAAAACTGTATTCTTCATCGTAGTCAGGTCGTGAGAATTGAACAGCAGTTGTGCGCCCTTCTTGTTCAGTTCCGGGTTCTTGAACATCTGAATCACATACCGGAGCAGCTTCGGATGCAGCTTGGCATCCAGCTCGTCCACAACCACTGTGCGGCCTTCCTGCAATGCTACCATCAGAACCGGCAAGGCTGCAATCATTTTCTTGGTTCCATCCGACTCTGCTTCAAAGGGGAGCTCGTAGACCTTGCCGTTGATCGTTCTTTGCGTGAACAGGTGCTTGCTATCTTCATCATAGCGATAACCGGACAAATCAATACCCACATCATTCAGTGCATGAATCAGGCTTTCCTTAGTCGTCTCACTCTTGGACACCAGCACAATGTTTTCTGCTCTGGGGTTTGCGTAGCTCTGTGTAATACAGGATTCAAACCAATTCTGCACTTCTGCAATCACAGGGATATTGTAGTTGATTGCCAAAAAAGAAAGATACGGCATCTTCGGGTTGACGTCCAAGTTGATGCTTGCCTTATTGATACTTGCACCCAATTCAATCTTCTGGCCGTCTCGTTCAAAAATCAGTCCTGTCTTCTTACCACCAAGTGTACGCCACAGAAGAGACTCAAAGACAATTTCTTCCTTGAGCGCAATGTAATACTGGTATTCCTTCTCGCCGACACGGAAGAACACCTGAAAAATCGTAGGTTCATTCGCAGAACTTTCATCCAGCATAAAGGGAGCCACACTGCTGCTCTGCTGGAAAATCATTGGCTGCCGATTCTTCTCCAATGCATGAATCGGCTTCACAACAAGGTTAATCAGGCAAAAGAATGCCTGAAGCAGATTCGTCTTACCGCCACCATTGGGGCCGTAGACTGCACTGACCGGAAGTAAGTCTTCTGCTTTCTCCTGTCGGATCAATGCATCTTGAAACTCCGGAATCGCCATTGCACGGAAATCGAATGTGGTTTCATCCTTATAAGACTTAAAATTCTGAAAAGAAAACTGGCAAAGCATTCTTTCAACTCCTTCCTGTTATTATTATAGCTCATTTTCAGTTTTTATTCTAGCATTTAAGAAAATTTCATTCTTATAATTAGTTTATAGGTATTTTTCTGATAGTAAAAGACCTCCGCTTTCATTTATGATAGAAAGCGGAGGTCTTTTTACGGCTTACTGTGCTACCCGAATTATCCTGCTCTTCTTTGTATCTCCAAGCCTCTTCCAATGTAAATTATTGGAATTGCTCAAAAAATGCCGTAATCTCTGTACTGCTCAGTTTCTTTTTATTATACTCTGCATAAATTCGACGTTCCCAATCTGCGTAGCAACCTTTCTTGCCACAAGGAGATGTATAGGTTGGAATGAGTCCGCCGCTCTTTGTCCATCCGTTGTCATTGACAAGGTAATCAAGATACTTCCTGATGTTCTTCTCATTTACAACTTCTGCACCAGCTTTTTTAAAGTCATGCGCAGTCCAAAATATTATCACAAGCACAACAACGACAACCAATAGCATATTATCTCTCCTTACCTTTACTGCCAATCCGTGTAATTCTCATTGCCAATAAGGAACTCAAAAATCAGACTTGATTCATCTGCAATCTCATTATCAACTGTATTGAGATTTTCATATGCTTCAGAAAATTCATCTGTATTGTATGCGTAGTAAATATCAGCTTCCTGCTCAAATCCTCTGCTGTCGGTAAGTGTTGTAGTCTTTCCAGACTCAACATAGGTCAAGGAGTAATCACCCGACTCAGAAAAGCTCATTCCCTTGGCTGTAACGAGAACACAAGCATCGTCATTATAGCTGAAGAAACCGCCTTTATAACCGACCCACTCGCTAGAGCCATCACTAAAAGCATCGTTGAGTACGTCCAGAATGCTATTTCCTGTACTGTTAGACAGCTTCTGACTGATATAAAACGTATCGGTATATGCGTCCGGATATTCGCTCTGTGGTTTGATAAATCCTTTATATGTATCATTGAAAGCTTTATCAAACGAAGACGAGGTCACCAAAATGTTCCTGTACAAATTATATTCATACGGAATCCACTTCTCCACACCACCTTCTGCATTTAGTTTATAATAGTAAGAATAGAGGTGTACGAAACCACTGAACACATCAACCATTTTGATGTATGTTCCATGACTGGTATCGCTAGGAATTGGATCTTCCCCCATACAGGTTTCATAAAGTGCCTCTCTCCATGCTCTTGTGAAGAGTTTGAGTTCTTCTTCATTGTCTGCAATACCAAAAAATTTAGATTGGTCGCCTTTACTTGCGCCGTCCGGATTTGCATAATTACGAAGGATCAAAGATTTATATTCATCAATCTTTTTTTGATCTTTCTCGTTTTGTGATGCAGCCGCTGCTTCCGATTTTGCTTTTTCTTGAGCCGCTTTGGATGCTGCTTCCTCCGCTGCACGAGATGCGCTCTCAGCGGCTTCCTGAGCTTCTAAGGCAGCTTGAGAAGCCGCCGCAGCCTCGGATTCTGCTTTTCTTTTCGCTAATACTTCTGGTGAAAGATTAGTTTCTCCAAGCTCAATACCCGCTATCATTACAATAGAAGATAATAGTATCAGTGCAATTTTCTTAAACTTAAATGCCGGAATCCTCTTCGTAATTGGCGGAAGAATTATCACGCCGCCCAATATAATAAGGATAATGGCGGGCATCGTATACTCTCCAATGCACGCTAGTCCACTTAATATATAGCATCCGCCAATAAACCACTGGAGTATTCTTTTAACTTTATTCAACATATTGCCGCCTCTTTTACATTTCGAGTGTTTTATATGTGCGCCAAGTCAAAGCACAACCCACCTTTTCCGTTCATACCTATCGCTTACCATTACCGCTGGAAGTGCTATGCACCAACCCGACCTGCGTCTGCTTTCACCTATAAAGACGATTTCCCATAGAAAGTCTATGAAAGTGATTTCGCAGACGCGCGCACATTCTTCTATGCATTAGTATTTTACGACCAACTACGCGTATAGAAGTTCCACACTTTTGACAGTGGATATGCATTATATGTATTGCGATACATATTATTTACATCATTGGGGTATTTCATCTGTGCACCAATCGCCTCATTCGCAAGATTGGAAAGTTCTTCCAAATCAGCATAAGAACAGTCCGGTGCCAAAAGGTAAGCAAAGTTTTCTTCTACATATACTCCAAGGCTATTTGTGTAGCCAAGTTTAATTAAAACCGGATTGAGATCATCGTATGTATTACCTGGCTGATAATAACCATTCGGAGCATTCACACGGACATTGTACGCTGTACCATCACTTGCTAAAATATACCCATCATACACGCTATTAACGCCATTATTCTCTATGACATTCCCAAGGCGAATCGTCATAGCCCCAGTATTGTAGTAATCAGACTTGTACGCGTGCTGTGCTCCAAATCTACGAACTGCTTGGAATTGCTTTCTCTCATTTAAGAATGTCTTATTCCCCCAAGCAATTCCTTGGAAGATAGTGTAGTCATATCCTCTTTGGATGTCATAATTTGATCCATCATATCCAAGCCGAAGGTAAACATTGTCGATATAGTGCAAATACAGGTCATCAAAACCAGCACAAACTGCACAGTGAGGCGGATTATCAGGATTTATCCTTGCAGCATAATCTTCTATTAAGGTCTTGGAAATCCCCTGCATAATTTCATACTCAGAGTAGTGATTATTGATTTCTGCAATTTGACTTTCTGTCAATGTGTCAGCGTCTGCAATCTCACGTACCTTTGCGGTCGTCAAATCAGAGTTCCCAAGCCAATCTGTTTGAGCTGAAGCAGGCAAAGCTATTACGCTAAATAGCATCACCGTTGCTGCCAGCATTGACGCAATTCTCTTTTTCATTTGACTTTTCCTTTCATCTTTTCTTTACGACCTTAAATCGCATGAAGCTTTTCATTGGTTTCAATTATCAAACAAGACAAATGAACCGCCTCATATTACGATTTATCTTGTTAAAATTATACGATTTATAGAATTATCTGTCAAGGCATCCACACTTAAAATCGTAAGTGGCACTACGATTTATCTAAGGAGGGCAATGACATGGAACGCGAGAAGCCGAACTTTGACATTCTGGGAAGAATTGACCGGGAGCGGTTAGCTCGTGGATGGTCTGAATACACCCTTGCCGAAAACTCTGGCCTGACGCAATCGACCTTATCAACATGGCGCAGAAGAAATCTTCAGCCCAACGTGACCTCGATTGAAAAAATTTGTCATGGTCTTGGCATCACCCTCTCGCAGTTTTTTGAAGAGGACGCTGCCATTCACCATCTGACAGAAGAGCAGAAATCTCTTTTGACCACATGGGATAGACTTTCTCCATCACAAAGAACTGCTATCTTGGATTTGATTCAAGCATTTTTACCTGAATAATGTGCACATTTACAAAAAAGAAGGATGCCGAGCGGTCATTGTGTCACCCGGCATCCTTCTTCATTAAGTAAAGGACTTCAGAACTTTTTTCAGTGCTTCACGCTGCTCTGGGGTTATGCGACCCAGCAAATTCAAAAATTCCTCTTGTTCCTCTTTTGTAAATTCGCTACGGGATTCATCTTTTACACATTTTTCGTTCTTCATAACAACTTTTCCTTCTTAAGTTTTTCCCTCGTCAGCCAATCCAGCCCGAATCTGCCGCTTATACTTATAATAGGTATTCCGGGCAAGCCCTGTCAGCTTCATGCACTCCACATCGTCCAATGTACCACCAAAAGCCTTACAATGGATGCGGATTTTCTCTTTGGCCGCTTTAGACTTCTTGGTTTCAAATCCAGTGCCTTTTTTACGTCCAACCTGTTTTCCATTCAGCTTTGCTGTTACAAGACCCTCACGAGTACGCTGGTGTAAATCGGCCACTTCTTTTTCAGACTGCTCAAAGGCCAGCTTGATTTGCTCTTTTGCCAATGCCATCAGATACTCGTTGATACCTTTTAAGATAAAATCCACATTGGTTCCTGTCATGGCAATGCTGCCGGACAGGGCCTTTTTGTACGTTTTGGTATCAATGTGATGCTCTTTCAGAAATATCAGCCGGATGCCCTTATGGTAGAGATCCTCATACAATGAAAATCCCTCTTCTGCGTTTCTGGACATTCGGGAGACGGAATCGAACACCACAGTATCGCCCTCTTTCAGAATCCGATACAACTTGCTCCATTCTGGCCGAAGGATGGAAGTTCCCGTATAGGCTTCCTGTACAATGTGAGCTGTCGGGTATTCAGCCCTGATATTACGCACCTGACGGTCAATGCTCTGTTTTGCAGTGGAAATTCTGCAATAACCATAAATACTCATAGCCCTTCTTTCTATATCAAAAATGCCGAACGTCATTTTAGCGTCACCGATTTGCTAAAGCAAATCGGTTTCATCACGCTGTGGTTGATACTTTTCTATACCCACGGCATTTTTAATACTTTTTCCTGCGAGCCTTAGTCATCCCATATAAACTTCAAAAGATTGTCTCCGTTGACGAACGGTTCGCGCCGTCCGTCACCTGCGATAACTTTTGAACTTTATAAGGAACGACACGGCTCGCTCTTATCAACGGTTCTGATACTGATTCATAAACTCTCCCACCGTCACACAAGGCTTTTGATTTTTCTCTGCTCCTCCAAATGGGTCATAGTTCCAGTCCGTCTCTTCGTCGATATACCGCCGTCCGTCATCGGGTAGCTCCAACGGCTCTGCAAGAATAATCGTTCCCCAGTGATTGACCATGATAAATGGTGCAATCTCACAGGGAATTCCTCGGCAGTCATCATCATGCCGCACATCGTAGACATACAGACTATCCGGGACGGTATCTCTTTTGATGCGGAAGTTAGTGAATAATGCAGGCTTTCCGCAGACAGTGATTTCTTCATAGTGTTCGGTCATCGCATTGCAAGACATATAAATTTCTCCTTTATGCCACATTAAGTCGGGTAGCTTTATAGCAGTCAGCGCACATTCCCTCATGGGTATTCGCAAACTCTGCCGCCTGCATGATAGAGCCATCTTTCAGCTTTACTCGTTTGATGGGCTGATTACAGCGGACACAGATGCAGGGCATGGGCGGCTGTTCCTGCTTCTGACTGGTGGATTGCGGCTTCGTTTGCTTTTGGGATTCTGCATCTGACTGCTGTGCAGCATCTTCCGGCAAATCCTCCCCGGCATAGACATACAGGCCAAGGCCAAACATCGCCAAATTTTTTACCAGACAGCGCATGATGGCCTTGTTTACATCAAACATGGAAGCGGCTTCTACGGTGCGTTCTTCCATGCCGACTTTCTCACGGCGGCGCGTCTGCTGGTTATATTCCCATTTCGGGGTGGTGTAGGTGTAAGGCACAGCTTTCATGGCCTTGTTTGCGCCATCCAGTACAGGCAGCCACATCTCATGCGAAACGCCCTCAATGGTAACGGATGTATAGACCATGAATCCGGTGATAGGATCATAGACATAGGGCAAACCGTTGAACTTTTTGACCTCATAGCTGGCAGAAGGATACAGCTTCTTCACCTCTGCCCAAGCATACGCCCAGCTCACATATTTCAGTTCAGTATTTCCAGACTTTTTGACTTCCACATGGTCTTTAAAGTCGATGCTAAATAATTTTACGAACGGATTTTCAGTAGCCATAATAAACCTCCCATAAAAAAGACGGCAGGAAAGTAATTTCCTGCCGCCATATCCAAAACTTATGCCGCATGAATGATAGTAAATCTGCGACTGCTCACATTTTTACTGTACCGATTAAAAATGTCCGGCTGTTCTTTCTTCAACCGCTGGGAATCCACACGCTTACTTTCAGAGGACACCCACGACACCTTATAGCCGGGAGCTGTACTGTAGGCGGCATCCTGCATTTCCAGCTTCACTTGCTGTTCAATCGCAGTCTTTTCCTGCTCCAGCTGTTCGATTTGGTCAGAAAGAGACTGTCGTTTGTCCAGCAGGTCACGAACTGCATTCAAATCAGCCGTTTTGCTTTTATCATCGTCAAAATACATCTGGTTGATTTGCTGTGTATCTCCCTCGCTTCCGGTAGGTGTAGGCGCAATCTCAGGCATCACATTGTACTTCCAAAAATGCTCTTCTTCGGCAATGAGATTATCCAAAACAGCCTTATCACTGATAATTTTATGAATTACCAGCTCTTTTCCGAAAATCAGAGCAGCAATATACCAGCAGTCGAAACCACTGACGGCCAGATAATGATTGACCTGCGCCATGTAGTGTGCAGGAATTTTACCATCTGCCCACTTATCCGCAGAGAACGGTGAAACCGTCTTGCATTCCAATCCTGCTTTCTGTCCAACGATCAGGCGGTCAAAATCCGCCAGAAGAAGCGGATGTTCCTCGTTCTGGTAGATAGCATTGGCTCTGCGAACTTTTAGCCCAGTGGCTTCGGTGAATCGCTGTGCCACATACTCTTCCAAGTCCCGGCCCTGCCGCATAGCTTCGCTGTCGATATTTTCAATGGTATCGCTGATTTTATCGTGATACACCTGAAATGCAGAGCGGCACGGATTCAGGCCCAAAATGGCCCCAGCATCCGTGCCAGTGATGCCACACTTTCGATAGCGCAGCCACTCTTCTTTGGACAGATTTATTGTGGAAATCAATCGTTTCATGCAATATTCAACTCCTGCTTCATATTTTTATCGGTGATTTCAAAATCGTATTCCACCAAGTCCTTCATAATAGTGGAAAACTCGTCCACCAAGGTGCGGTCATCATCCAGCCACAGGGTATACAGGAAATCCAGAATATTCCGCTGCACCCGGAGATGGTTCCAGAAACGCTCATCCATCTGCTTTTCGGTGTCCAGCGTAATCAGGGCACTGACGATGGTGCTTTTCATCGTGATCTCGTATGCTGTGGTGCAGGTAGGTTTTGGAAAATTGATTTCGATGCGGTCAAGGAACTCAGAAAATTCCCGGACAGCCCGGTTGCTCACATCATTCATAGTTCGCTCCTTTAGGCTGCTGCCAGCACCATTTTATAAGCCTTGTCGATCATGGGGTTGCCCTCTGCGGTGCGCAGAAACAGATTTTCGTTGTAGTTGCGAGTTTTACGGATGGGGTCTGCATGGGTGGCGAAGTCCGAAACAGCGTTCACGAACCGCCAGCCGTTCTTTCCGACCCATTCCAGATCAGGTGCATTATAGTAGCGAGCCTTCAAATCTTCCTGCAAGCGCAGGTTGTTCTTCCTCTGGCCATCGGTTAAGTCATCCGTGATGGGGAAGAACTCATTGATGAACTCCTGTACCTTGCGGTCAGACAGCTTAATGGTGGTCAGCTCATGGATGCCCTTGCCCAGTTCCCCCATGTAGCTGTTGGCAAGCTGTAAGGTTTCACGAGCGTCCTGCACACGGAGCAGAACATTTTCAGTGTGGCGAGCAGTCCAGATGCGCTTTGCAGTCCCCAGAGCCAAATTCAAGGTGTTCTGGCAGACGACACGAACCGGGGTCATGGCAACCTTGACCCCAGAACTGCCATCGTGACTGTTGAAGAACACAAGATATGGTGTCACTTCATCTCCGGCAATAATATATTTTTCTGGCAGCTTTGCCAGCATCCAGACTTTCTTGCCGCCCTGCAAAGAACCGGCAGTTTCATAAGTAACGCCTTCACCCAGCAGGTCATCGGTGAACTGGAACGCTTCTTCGTTCTGCACAATGCGGTAGCGGTCAGACACCACACCCAGAACAGCATCATCGGTGCTGCGGACATTGGCACGATAGCCGGGAATCATGGCACCAATGCCGGAATAGATATTGCGACTTTCCACCTGCCAATTCAGACCAGCCAGTTCCAGAGCTTCACGGCTTGCAGGGGCATCCATCACGATACGGCCAAGGCCGTGCCAAGGGGTTTCGCGGACAGAGAACATGGTTTCAACATTTGCAGACATAACTACTACCTCCTGAAATTTTAATGTGATTACTTGTTTTCGAGTTTATGGGCGATCCAAATAATGAGTATTACGGCAGTTTTCCCGATTGCCTTTGCGCCCTTCATTAGAATCTTTACCATAACATCAGCCATTGTTTTTCCTCCATTTTCAAGTAAAAAGTAAAGACCTGTGGACAGAATCAAACTGCTCACAGGTCTTTCTACAAAGATAATATATAACTGTAATTTTTTCAGATACGCTTCGTCTTGTGTCGGGTGTGTCAAATGTGTCAGGTTTTTATGAAACTCTCTATATATTTCTTTATTTTTATCCCTTCTACTCTATTTTTTCTCTTAGATAAAGCGATAGGATAAAAGAGAATAGATAATATATAATAAAGGTTTCTCGAAAATTCTGACACATCCGGCACAACTGACACAGTACTTTACGGTCAAGCTTTTGTGCAGATACCCACGGCTACCGTGAGGTCATGCCACTCATTTTTACGAATTCCCTGATTCCGGGAAGCTTTAAAAGCCTTTGCCTCCTCGAAGGAAATTGAAAAGCGTGCCATCTCTACAAAGCCATCCATCGTATATGCTGCGGCGTTTCTCGCCTGTACCTCTGACATCTGAAAGTCGAGTACCCAGCGGTAGTCCTCATTCGTCAGCGGCGTGATCTGCGCCACACAGCTATTGATAAGCTCCCGGTTAACATCATTTCTAGATGCCTTCTGCCACTCATCCAACTTCTGCGCAATTAAATTCATATCAAGGGTTCCACTGCGCTCATCCTCCTGTTCCACATTCTCATATTGAGATTGCAATTCTGCAATCTGCGCATCCAATCCCTTCCGCCGCTCTGCCAATTCCTGTTTTGTGATGATTCCGTCTGCACACAGGTCTATGTACTTATCCAGACGCTCCCTCTGTCTGGCGATGCTGTTTTCCAGCATCGCCTTTCTGGAAATGCGGACAGTCTTTTCCTCTGCCATGCAGCGGTTCAAAATTTTATAGACCTCTTTGACTGTTTTGCCCTTGTCAAATGTGAGATGTTCAAATACCTTTGCTGCCATCAAGTCCAGCTTCCACTCACAGATTGCCTTGATTTGGCAACTAATTCCCAAGTCCAAGCCATGTTCCTGCAAGTAGCTGATGCTTGGCCTACGGGTACGGCGGTAACACTGAAATCCATGAACCACTGCACCATCCCGATTTACACGCCACTTGAACTGGATAAATCCTGCGCCACAGCTGCACCGCAGTTTTGCTGTCCAGACTGACTTTGGCGTATTTCTCATGTACTTGTGCTTTTTTCCATTTTCTTCTATTACCCGTGCTGATTTCGATGCCAAAATTTGCTGACATCTATCCCACATTTCTTCTGATACCAAAGGTTCAAAGTCGCCTTTCACATAGATGTAGCTGCTCTCGTCCAGATTTTTGATACGCTTCTGCGTCAAGTAACCGTCACTATGGGATTTATTATAGCAAATGCATCCCTTATATGTTGCATTGTGCAGGACCCGACTCACCTTGGAAGCGTCCCACGAAACATGACCTCCCGCATCCAACCGTCCAAGACGATACAACTCTGCGACTATTTTCTGTAGGCCGACTTCACCACTCGAATACATCTGGAAAATCAACCTTACCGTTTCAGACTGTTCCGGTTCAGGCACATAGGTTCCATTCACCCTGCGGTATCCTAAGATGTTTCCGCTACCATACAGAACGTGCTTTTCTCTGCTGATTTTCTGCCCAGCCTTTACGCGCTCTGAAATTTTGCGGCTCTCATCCTGTGCTATAGAAGACATGATCGTTAACCGAAGTTCGCCATCGTTGGTTGCCGTGTTGATACCATCGTTGATGAAAAACACATCCACCCCACGTGCTTTCAACTCACGTGTATAGGATAGCGTATCAACCGTATTTCGTACAAAGCAGTTCACTTCGCGAGTAATAATAAGGTCAAATTTTCCCTTCTGGGCATCCTCCATCATGCGTAAAAACTCTGGCCTCTTCTGTGCTTGCGTTCCGGTAATACCTTGGTCTACATAAACCTCCACGATTTCCCAATCTGGGTGCCGAGAACCTTCAATTTTATACCACTCCAACTGATTTTCCAGTGCGTTGATTTGCGCTTCATGTTCGGTTGAAACACGAGCGTATACCGCAGCTCTTATACATATTTCCGTTGTTTTTCTGATTTTGGGGCAAAAAAATGGCGATCAAACAATGACCGCCATTTTCCCTTGCAGATATTGTAATTCTATTGTTTCTTTCACCCGTTTCACATACTGCTCCATAAAAGTATAATCAGGATTTCCGGATTCATCAACAGGGAGCATCACCCCAGTATTTGCCATTCTTTCGGAATTGAACTTATACAAGTAACCAAATTTGCTTTTTTGCTGTAAAATAGCAACTTTCATAAACAACAAGACAAATTCATTATCTTCATGGTGCTTCAAGTGAAAGCGTTTGACATCATCGGAGAAAATGCACTCATAAGGGTGATAAAAACCAATAACCATACCATTTCCATTATAATTAACTCCGAGCACATTTTTATCCAACGATTCGTTCGTATCACTTACAAAACGCGCAACGCCATTGTTGTTATCTAATGCCCCAATAAAAGGTCTATCTCCGGCAGTAGTATCTGCCGCAACCAACCTTTTTCCCGGAAAAATATCAAAAATGTCGGAAATAAGAAAAGACTTCCATTCCTTTTCATTCAGTGCCGGAAGCACCCCCCAGTTTGGATATTCTTGCCCAATATAATCGATGTAATTTTGTACAATTTGCTGCTCCCGTTCCTTGATGTACTGTTCCATGAAGGCATAATCAGGATTGCCGGATTCATCAACAGGGAGCATAATTTTACTGCGCCTTAAACGCGTCAATGTTGCACCGTTTCCACCCCAACTAAAAATAGATAATGTGTTTTTTATTAGTGGAACAAGGAATTTTGCATTTACCGCATTCAGTTTATCGTTCCTAAGCACCTGTATATTTTGTCCTGTATAGAAGGAATTTTCTTGATAAAATGCAGTTTGCGTATCTAATCCAACAGTAATACAATTACCTGTATCCATACCATAAAAAGGTTGTTCACATATGAAATCGTTGATTCCATTGTTTGTGTCCGTGCGTGTCACATACGGATATTTACCAGACTGATATATCAGTTTATTCTTATCTATTCCACTTGATGTGGATTTAATCGAAAAAACACTACTTAATGGAATTGCTAACCATTCTCTATCATGCAAATCAAGCATTGCCGTCACCGCCTTTCTGTCCGAACAGATACCCTTTACCGTGCGTAACCATGTTGAACTCAAATGTCAGATAATCGGCAATGCTGTTCATAAAGTCCGCTTCTGTTGGTATTTCATCATTGTAGTAGTAAAAGGAATGCAGCCATTCGTCTGTATCTTCAACGGTTGTTTCCACCATAAAACTTGACGGAAAATTCGCAACCTTGCCACGCCAGCAATCAAGAAGATACTGCCGTTTATCCTTTGCGCGTTCGGTTTCCACAAGCCCCAAATGCTTTTTGACTTCAAACCCATCATCTTCAAAATTAATGAACTTTGCAATCTTATCTGCCGGGTGCGGTTCGCCTGCTGTGAAAACAGCAATGCAGGGAACAGTACCAACCCGATAGAATGTGTCTTTGTTCAGGCTGATAATGCCCTCTAAGGTATGCTTTTTCAAAATATCCTGCTTAACCGCTTTATCCTCTTTTGTCTTTCCAATCATAGCGGACACAGGTACAATCACGGCAGCACGCCCACCTGCTGTGATTGAATTAAGCAAATGACGGATAAAGCACAGTTCCGAAAGGTTTGCCGTGTCTTTACCTTTTGCCTGTGAATACGGCGGATTCATAAAACCTACTGTAATGCCGCCGCCCTTTAGCTGTAATTCGCCGGGATCCTGCGCCAGGAAATCTTCACAAATCAGATTGCTTTGCCCGTCACCACGCAGAATCATATTCGTTGTAGCGATTGAAAACATATCGTCACGAATTTCTATTCCGTGAATTTGCTGTTGCTTGATGTGCTTGCGTTCTGTATCATTCTTTGCAGCTCGCAGCATTTTGTGCATTCCGGAAATCAAAAATCCCCCTGTGCCGCAGCACGGGTCAAATATAACATCGGTAGGTTTCAAATCCACCAATTCACAGAACAATTCCGTAATATGACGGGGCGTAAGTACAACGCCCAAAGCCTGCCCGTCACCGCCTGAATAGGAAACAAATTCACCGTAAAAGCGACCCAGATAATCTTCACGCCCGTTTGATACAATCGCCTGAAAAATATTGTTGTTGATATATTCTGCAAAATATTTCAGAGGTGTTTTATCGCCCAGATCCTGACGCTTTGTATTTAACTGCGGTCTGTCCTTTATCAGCGTGAATTGATTTAGCACACGCTGCTTTTTAACTTCCGGGGCAACTTTTGCACGTTGCAGATTCTTTTCAAGATACTGGTACAGAATAGCACCGTCTGTGTTGCTTTCCAGTGTGTCACCTGTCAACTGATTCAGATTAAAGCCGTATTCTTTTTCACGCAAAGCAAGAAGAATTGCAGATACAACAAGCGGCTTTTCATCTTCTCCAAGCCCGCCGTAATTCCGCAGATATTCGTGCAGTTCCTTTGCCTTTTTCAGAATATCAGCAAGTTCAATATCTTCCGGCGGCGTTTCTTCAAGTACAAGCTGCTTGTAATATTCCACAATATGAGCTGCTGAAAAGTTTTCAAATGTCTGAACTTCCGGCAGCCACTTATAACCGTTCTTATCTACAAATAGCGGCTGTAAAGTATGGTGCTTGCTATCACCAGCATTGCCGAACGCAAAAACCTTTTTGTAAGTGGTTTTCTGCAAGATGTGCTGTGCATAGTGCAACGCACCGTTGACGGCATAATCTGTTGTTGCCTGTACAGTCATAGAAATAGTGCCGTCTGCGTCTTTTAAGCAGAGGTTCGCACGGTCCGCCTTATCTTCCATAACAAGCACAAAATCATCTACAACCGCCGTGTATTCTGGAAATCCTGCCTTGCCTGTCTGGTGCTTTGACGCTGTTTTCAGTGCGTCATTGATAGGAACAATGTTACTGCCTTGTGTGTCTGCCTGAATGCCTGCTTCAACCAACAAATCATGTATGTATAAATCGAAATTCGCTTCTTTTTTTGCCATAGTTTCGCGCCCCTGACTTTCTATGTGTATTTTGGGTGCAAAAACCCAAATATAAGAATATCATAAATCGGAGGAAATCTCAATCCGGCTATCATGAAAATCCATGAAGAAAATCTGTTGCTTGCCCTATCCTTTCTATCACTTATCATTTTCCATTTTCCATCTTCCAGTATCTTACAGTCTGCATTGTTTTCAACCCGCTTCACACCTTACATAAGAAAAAACTCCCCCTGATCTCCTGTTGCGGAAATTAGGGGGAGTTGATACTTTACTTGTGCTTTCTCAAGCCCTCACGCGATTACTTGCGGGGATTTTTGATTGCAGCCTGAGCAGCGGCCAGACGTGCGATAGGCACACGGAAGGGAGAGCAGCTGACGTAGTCCAGACCAACCTTGTGGCAGAACTCGACGCTGGAAGGATCGCCGCCGTGCTCGCCGCAGATGCCCAGACCCAGGTCGGGACGGGTCTCACGGCCGTCATGTGCAGCCATCTTGACCAGCTTGCCGACGCCGACCTGGTCCAGATGCTGGAACGGATCGCTCTCGTAGATCTTGTTCTCGTAGTAAGCGCCCAGGAACTTGGCAGCATCGTCACGGCTGAAGCCAAAGGTCATCTGGGTCAGGTCGTTGGTGCCGAAGCTGAAGAACTCAGCCTCCTTGGCGATCTCGCCGGCAGTCAGAGCTGCACGGGGGATCTCGATCATGGTACCGACCAGATACTTCATGTCAACGCCGGAAGCCTTGATGAGCTCGTCTGCGACCTTGACGACAACGTCCTTGACGAACTTCAGCTCCTTGACCTCGCCGACCAGCGGGATCATGATGTGCGGAGTGATGATATAACCGGTCTCAGCAGAGACGTTCAGAGCTGCCTTGATAACAGCGCGGGTCTGCATTGCTGCGATCTCGGGGTAGGTGACAGCCAGACGGCAGCCACGATGGCCCATCATGGGGTTGAACTCGTGCAGAGAAGCAACGACGTTCTTCAGGTCATCGAAGGTCATGCCCATGTCGGCAGCCAGCTCCTTGATGTCCTCGTCCTTGCTGGGCAGGAACTCGTGGAGAGGCGGGTCCAGATAACGGATGGTCATCGGGCGCTCACCCATGATGCGGTACATCGCCTCGAAGTCACCCTGCTGGAACGGCTCGACCTTGGCCAGAGCAGCCTCGCGCTCTTCCACGGTACGTGCGCAGATCATCTCACGGACAGCCTTGATGCGGTCCTCAGCGAAGAACATATGCTCGGTACGGCAGAGGCCGATGCCCTCAGCACCCAGGTCAACTGCCTGCTGTGCGTCGCGCGGGTTATCGGCGTTGGTCATGACCAGCAGCTGACGAGCGGCGTCTGCCCAGCCCATGAAGCGGTTGAAGTTCTTGTTGCCGGTGGCGGCGACGGTGGCGACCTGCTCGCCGTAGATGTTGCCAGTGGAGCCGTCGATGGAGATCCAGTCGCCCTCGACGAACTTGTGGCCGTTGAGCTCGAAGGTCTTAGCCTCTTCGTCGATCTTCACGTCGTTGTCGTTGCCGCAGCCGGAGACACAGCAGGTACCCATACCACGAGCAACAACGGCTGCGTGGCTGGTCATGCCGCCGCGGACGGTCAGGATGCCCTGAGACACCTGCATGCCGACGATATCCTCGGGAGAGGTCTCCAGACGGACCAGAACGACCTTCTTCATCTTGCCGGACTTGACCATCTCCTCAGCCTCTTCGGCGGTGAAGACGATCTGGCCGCAGGCAGAACCGGGAGAAGCTGCCAGGCCCTTGCCGACGACCTCAGCAGCCTTCAGGGCAGCTGCGTCGAACTGGGGATGCAGCAGGGTGTCCAGCTGCTTGGGCTCCACGCGCAGGACAGCCTCCTGCTCGGTGATCATGCCCTCGTCCACCAGGTCACATGCGATCTGCAGAGCAGCCTGAGCGGTACGCTTGCCGTTACGGGTCTGCAGCATATACAGGTGGCCGTCCTCAATGGTGAACTCCATATCCTGCATATCGCGGAAGTAGTTCTCCAGACGGGTAGCGATCTCGACGAACTGGTCGTAGACCTCAGGCATCTGCTCGTGCAGGTGGCTGATGGGAGACGGGGTGCGGACACCAGCAACGACGTCCTCGCCCTGTGCATTGATGAGGTACTCGCCCATCAGCTTCTTGGCGCCGGTGGCGGGGTCACGGGTGAATGCAACGCCGGTGCCGGAGCGGTCGCCGGAGTTGCCGAAAGCCATCTGCTGGACGTTGACAGCGGTGCCCCACTCGTAGGGGATCTCGTTCATCTTACGATAGACGTTTGCACGGGGGTTGTCCCAGCTGCGGAAGACGGCCTTGACAGCCTCGATGAGCTGGTCCTTGGGGTCCTGGGGGAAGGGCTTGCCCTCGTTGTCCTCATAGATCTTCTTGAAGGTGCCGACCAGTTCCTTCAGGTCGTCAGCAGTCAGGTCAACATCGTTCTTGACGCCCTTGGCTTCTTTCAGCTTGTCGATCTCGACCTCGAACAGGCTCTTCGGGACCATCATGACGACGTCGGCGAACATCTGCACGAAGCGGCGGTAGCAGTCATATGCGAAGCGGGGGTTGTGGGTCTTCTTGGCCAGACCCTCGACAGCCTCGTCGTTCAGGCCGAGGTTCAGGATGGTGTCCATCATGCCGGGCATGGACTGACGTGCGCCGGAGCGGACGGAGACCAGCAGCGGGTTCTCGTTGTCGCCGAAGGTCTTGCCGGTGATCTTCTCGAGGCCCTTGACGTGCTCGAAGATGTCAGCGGTGATCTCGTCGTTGATCTGGCGGCCGTCTGCGTAGTACTGGGTGCAGGCCTCGGTGGTGATGGTGAAGCCCTGCGGCACCGGCATACCGGCTGCAGTCATCTCAGCCAGACCAGCGCCCTTGCCACCCAGAATGTTCTTCATGGTGACCTTGTCGCCGCCAAAGGCATCGTTGCCTTCGCTGAAGTAGTACAGATACTTTTTGCTCATGCGTGTTTACCTCCCAAATGGTAGCCGCTGGCGCGAAGCACGGCGGTCTTATCGTTGCTCTGCTTGTCATACGATAAACATTTCTCTGTGAATGCTAAACTATTATACCAGAATTTCACGTCTATTCCATCGGGCAAATCACCGAATTTGTTTGATATTTTTTGTGCAAACCCTTGCATTTTACTCACTTTTTGGGTAATATAAAATGGGAAAGATTTGAAGAGGATTTTCGAGTTCTGATGCTGTTTTTGGGCAGTTGGATACAACTTTCTATCCATTAAACTCGCTGCCGTTCTTGTTTGTCTTCCATCTTTCCGAATTTCTTCTATCTTGGATACAACATTTCCTCTTCCGCAGGGGTCTGCACAGCTTCTGCGAGAGGCGGTTTTGGAGGAGGTTTTTCTCTATGCAGAACATCGATGCATCCGCACTGGCTGCCGCAAAGGCAAAGCTCGACGCTGCCGAAGCCCAGCGCGAAGAGGTGCTGCTGCGCCACATCGCAAACGGCGTGGACATCCGCAGCCGCAATGTGGAGATCGGCTCCGAAGTGGTCATTGCCCCGGGAGCCGTCATCCTCGCAGGCACCATCCTGCGCGGCAAGACCACCATTGGCGCAGGCTGCGTCATCGGCCCCAACACCCTCATCGAGGACAGCACCGTGGACGAAGGCACCACCGTCAACGCCAGCCAGGTCTACAGCAGCCACCTCGGCCCCCACAACAACATCGGTCCCTTCACCCATGTGCGCATCAACACCGTCACCGGCTGCGGTGTGCATCTGGGCGCTTATGTCGAGACGAAGAACTCCAACTTCGCCCGGGGCAACACCGTCAGCCACCTGACCTACATCGGCGACAGCGACGTGGGCAAGTACTGCAACTTCGGCTGCGGCACCGTCACCTGCAACTACGACGGCAAGGACAAGTTCCGCACTCAGATCGGCGACTACTGCTTCATCGGCTGCAACACCAACCTTGTCGCCCCCGTCACCATCGGCGACGGGGCCTACACCGCTGCCGGCAGCACCATCACCAAGGACGTCCCCCCGCAGGCTCTTGGCATCGCCCGGGAGCGTCAGACCAACCTCGACGGCTGGGCTGAGCCGAAGATGGAGGCGTACATTATAAAGAAGCAGAAACTGGAACAGGAGCAGGGTTGAGGTTTCCGTTTTTGCTCCCCCTCCGACTCTGCCCGGAGCGCCGGTTCCGCATCCGGCGCTTTCCATCTGCCCCGGCGCACGTTCCGCATCCGTGCGCCGGGGCATTTTATGTTTTTTGTGTATCTTTTTGCGCGCGCGTATGTTATAATAACATATTGTTCGAAAACAGATCCAACGTAAAAAAGGCAGAATATATCATATGAACACCAATGACATCTGGCTCATTGCCGGCCTCGGCAATCCGGAGCCGAAATACGACGGCACCCGTCACAACACAGGCTTTGCCGCGCTGGACTATCTGGCCGGCAAGTGGGGCATCTCCGTCTCCAAGACCAAGTTTCAGGGCCTGTGGGGGCAGGGCGAGGTAGACGGCCACAAGGTCGTGCTCCTAAAGCCCCTGACTTATATGAACCTCTCGGGCGACTCCATCGGCCCGCTGGCGGGCTTCTTCAAGATCCCTGCCGACCACGTCATCGTCCTGTGCGACGACATCACCCAGAACCCCGGCAAGCTGCGCATCCGGCCCTCCGGCTCTGCGGGCGGCCACAATGGCCTCAAGAGCATCATCGCCCGCCTCGGCGGCGAGAACTTCCCCCGCATCCGCATCGGCGTGGGCGCAAAGCCCCGCCCGGACTACGATTTGGCCGACTGGGTGCTGGGCAGGTTCCCGCCCGACGACGCCAAGGCCCTCGCCGACCGCTGCCCCGACATCGCAGCCGCCGCAACGCTCATCATGGACGGCAAGCTGGGTCTGGCGCAGAGCAAGTATAACGGGTAAGGCTCCGCCTTTGGGGGCAACAGCGACGACCGCCGCCAGTGGCGGAAACAGGGAGGAGCTGTTGGGGCAGCGGCCAG
>ERZ810555.89-NODE-89-length-21953-cov-5.8419_pt1 | contig 21953 bp, 19 predicted proteins | sample MGYA00520328_ERZ810555 | MGnify/ENA primary metagenome ERZ810555 (study PRJEB31588, sample SAMN03399021) | human gut metagenome | study: EMG produced TPA metagenomics assembly of the PRJNA231909 data set (A prospective, longitudinal analysis of the...
ACGCTCTTCCGATCTTTGACAAACCACCCCCGGATGATATAAACTTAAATCGTATGACGTAACTTCTACTGAGATTCAAAATAGAGAGGTTGTATTTTATGGTTCGTAACGATTTGCGCAATGTCGCTATCATCGCTCACGTTGACCACGGCAAGACTACGCTGGTGGACGCCCTGCTGCGCCAGAGCGGCGCTTTCCGCGACAATCAGGCTGTGGCTGAGCGTGTCATGGACAGCGGTGACATCGAGCGTGAGCGCGGCATCACCATTCTGGCCAAGAACTGCTCCTGCACCTACAAGGGCGTCAAGATCAATATCGTCGATACCCCGGGCCACGCCGACTTCGGCGGCGAGGTCGAGCGCGTGCTGAAGATGGTCAACGGCGTTCTGCTGCTGGTGGACGCTGCTGAGGGCTGCATGCCCCAGACCCGTTTCGTGCTGCAGAAGGCTCTGCAGCAGAATCTGAGCCTTGTGGTCGCCATCAACAAGATCGACCGTCCCGACGCCCGCATCAAGGAAGTCATCGACGAGGTCCTCTACCTGCTGATGGACCTGGGCGCTACCGACGAGCAGCTGGACTGCCCCATGCTGTTCTGCTGCGGCCGTGACGGCACTGCAAGCCTTGACCCCGATGTGCCCGGCACCGACCTGGTCCCCCTGTTCGACACCCTGCTGAGCACCATCAAGCCGCCCGAGGGCGACCCCGAGGCTCCCTTCCAGATGCTGGTGTCCTCTGTGGACTACAACGAGTTCGTTGGCCGCATCGGCATCGGCCGCATCCAGAACGGCGTCGCCAAGGTGGGCGAGGAAGTGGTCGTGTGCGACTGGCACAACCCCGACCTCAAGATGCGCGGCCGTCTGACCAAGCTGTATGACTTCCAGGCCAATGGCCGTCAGCCCTGCGACAACATCACCGCAGGCGACATCGTGGCTTTCTCCGGTCTGCCCGATGTCACCATCGGCAACACCCTGTGCAGCCCCTCCCATATCGAGCCGCTGCCCTTCTTGAAGATCAACGACCCCACCGTCGAGATGACCTTCTCCGTCAACGACAGCCCGCTGGCCGGCCGTGAGGGCAAGTATGTCACCAGCCGCCAGATCCGTGACCGTCTGCAGAAAGAGCTGCTGAAGGACGTCGCTCTGAAGGTGGAGGATTCCGCCACCACCGATTCCTTCCGTGTCATGGGCCGTGGTGAGATGCATCTGTCCATCCTCATCGAGACCATGCGCCGCGAAGGCTATGAGCTGCAGGTCTCTCCCCCGCACGTTCTGACCAAGGTCATCGACGGCAAGACCTACGAGCCTATGGAGCACGTCGTCATCGACGTCCCCACCCAGTATCAGGGTGCTGTCATGACCGGTCTGGGCCAGCGCAAGGCCATCCTGCAGCAGATGGAGTCTCTGGGCTCCGACCGTGTGCGTCTGGAGTTCCGTATGCCCAGCCGCGGCCTGTTCGGCTACCGCAACCAGTTCCTGACCGATACCCACGGCGAGGGCATCATCAACCAGATCTTCGACGGCTATGACGTCTGGGCCGGCATGATCGCCAACCGCTCCACCGGTTCTCTGGTCAGCTTTGAGACCGGCGAGGCCGTCACCTACGGCCTGTTCAACGCGCAGCAGCGCGGTACTCTGCTGGTGGGCGCCGGCGAGAAGGTCTACGAGGGCATGGTCATCGGCTACACCGCTTCCGGCGAGGATGTCGATGTCAACGTCTGCAAGACCAAGCACCTGACCAATACCCGTGCTTCCGGCTCTGACGACGCTCTGCGCCTCATCCCCATCAGCAAGCTGAGCCTCGAGGGCTGCCTCGAATTCCTGGCTCAGGACGAGCTGCTGGAGGTCACTCCCGAGAACCTGCGCATCCGCAAGCAGATCCTCAACCACGAGCAGCGCATGAAGGCCAAGAGCAAGATGAAGTAATTCGTCCCTCTGCCCTTCTCCATAAAAACAAAACGTCCCGTCCTCTGCATCCGCAGGGGGCGGGATTTTTGCTGCAAAAAAGCATCCGTGATGTTTCTCTCCCCCCTCCCGGGGCAGGGCATCACGGATGCTTTTGTTCTTTTTGGGTTTGCGCTCAGCCTGCGTAGGCACTGCCGGGCGTCCATGCATTATCGGCAGAATACTTGGCGTGGTTGCGCAGGTAAGTGACCCACGCGCCGTAGCCGTTGCCCGCCGAGAAGTGGACGCCGTCCGGCGCAGCCAGCACCTCTTTCAGGTTGCCCTCGCCGTCGGCCAGCGTCTCCCACAAATCGAGGTAGACACAGCCCTTATCTGCGGCCAGCAGGGCCAGCTGCTCATTCACCGAGCGGATGATGTCCGAGGCAAGGCCCGGCTTCTCCGCTGCGGCCTTGGGGCGGACGGGCGGGATGGACTCCACATAGATGACGCAGTCCTCCCCCAGCGTCTGGCGCAGCACATCCAGCATCTGGCCGTAGTAAGCGAGGAAGCGGTCTGCCGCGCCCACGGTGGTCAGGGTGTTGGTGCCCAGCAGGATATACAGCTTCTTGGGCTGAGCAGCGGCCAGCACGTCCAGCGCGACTTCCTCGCCCCGCACACTGCTCTTGACGGCGCTGCGGTTGACGATGGCATCCGGGCCGACGCCGGTGTAGCCGCAGATGAGCGCACCGCCGAGGTTGATCTTATAGTCGGAGAAGCCCACCGTCAGGCTGTCGCCGAGGAAGGCGGCATCGGAGAAGTAGCTCAAATCGACCTGGCCGCTGGCAGGCTGGCGGATGACGCTGCTGTCGTAGGCTTTGACGCTGTAGGCTCCCGCCGTCTGACGGGCCGGGCCGAACTGCTCGAGGGTCACGGCGGGCGTGCCGTCCGCTGCCGCTGTGCCTGCGTTGCCGCTGTCCGTGGTGCTGTCCGCCGCGCCCTGCATGGGCAGCGGGGCCAGAATATTCTGCGCCGTGCCGTTGGCCGTCACGGTGGGCAGCTCTTCGGGCTGTGCCTGTCCGTGCTCAAGGATGGCCGTGATGGCGAAGCTCACCAGCAGGATGCCGGCCACGGCCCCCGCAAACCGGATGACCCCGCCGGGACCGCCTCTGCGGCGCCGGCCCGTGCTATGATAATCGTGTGAAATTCCCATAAAGGTGTTCCCGCTTTCGTTTGGTTCTGCTCTTAGTCTGCCCGGGCGTCGGCGGGTTATCCCCGCTTTCCGGCCCGGCAGAGCTGTGCAGCACCTATTTTATCATAATTTTTTTGCCTCTGCAACCAATTAGGACTTGCATACAACAGGCAAAACGGTTACAATAGAAGAAGAGCAGGTTTTTGCGCACATTTCTCGAAGTGCTTGCACGACCTGCCAGAATTTTTGTGCGAGTTGCAGTCATCGATTGTTGGCTGTTCCCCCGTCCGTACATTGTGCAGGGTGTACGGACCGCGAAACGGGGACAGCGCGGAGCGGTGCTGCGGCGCACAGGAAGTCCAATTTATCGGTAAATGGTACAAGGAGGTTCTCATGGCCAGGAATGTCATCATCGGCCAGAGCGGCGGCCCTACCGCCGTCATCAATTCCAGCCTCGCAGGCGTCTATAAAGCCGCCTGCAGTCTGGGCGCAGACAAGGTCTACGGCATGAAGTACGGCATCGAGGGACTGCTGAAAGAGGAGCTCGTGGAGCTGAACGTCCTGCTGGACGACCGGCTCAGCATCGAGCTGCTCAAGCGCACGCCGTCCAGCTATCTGGGCAGCTGCCGCTACAAGCTCCCCGAGCCGGAGGCGGACTCCACGCCCTACGTCAAGCTGTTCGCCCTGTTTGACAAGTACGACATCTGCGCGGTGTTCTACATCGGCGGCAACGACTCGATGGACACCATCGCCAAGCTCAGCCGCTACGGCGCACAGGCAGGCAGTGCGGTGCGTTTTATCGGCGTACCCAAGACCATCGATAATGACCTCTGCCTCACCGACCACACTCCCGGCTACGGCTCTGCGGCCAAGTACATCGCCACCATCCTCAAGGAAGTCATCCGTGACTCCTCCGTCTACGACATCCGCAGCGTGACTGTGGCCGAGATCATGGGCCGTCACGCCGGATGGCTGGCCGGTGCGGCCTGCCTCGCAGGCGGCGACGACAGCGACGGCCCCGACCTCATCCTTCTGCCGGAAGTCCCCTTTGAGCAGGACAAGTTCCTCGCCAGAGTGGATGAGCTGCAGCGGGTGAAGTCCAACGTCATCATCGCGGCCAGCGAGGGCGTCAAGACCGCCGACGGCACCTATCTGTGCGACCTCGTGTCCACGGCAGGCCAGCTGGACGCCTTCGGCCACAAAGCCATCCTCAGCGGCACCAGCCGCTATCTGTCCGACCTCATCCACGACAAGCTGAACTGCAAGAGCCGCGCCATCGAGTTCTCGACGCTGCAGCGCTGCGCCAGCCATCTGGCCAGCCGCACCGATGTCAACGAGGCCTACGCCGTGGGCGGCGCAGCGGCAGCCGCAGCCTTTGCCGGCGAGACGGGCAAAATGATCGCGCTCAAGCGCGTTTCCGAGTATCCTTACCAGTGCATCACCGAGGCGGTGGACGTCCAGCAGGTGGCAAACCTCGAAAAGAAGGTGCCGCTGGACTGGATCACCCCCGACGGGATGCAGGTGACAGCGGCGTTCGAGGAATACGCCCGCCCGCTCATCCTCGACGAGGTCACCCCCGTCTATGTCAACGGTACGCCCCGCCACATCTGCCTGTAAAGGTGTAAAGAAATTTGCTTCTCCCCTTCCCCGCGTCTGTTTTCGTGCTCCTGCACGATTAAAGAAGTTGTTTTCGTAAGCAGGGTACGCCGAATGGCGAGGATTTTTGTCGGCAGACAAGGCGATTTTCCGCAGCAATCCTGACGGATTGCAAGGGAAAGCAACGCAGTATGCAGGCAAAAAGACCGCTCAGACGGTGTGCAATGCTTAGAAAACGGCTTCGTTATAAAGCCGAAACAGAAAAACAAAAAAGGAGAAATCATCATGGGTAAAAATGCAATCGTTGGCCAGTCCGGCGGCCCCACCTCTGTCATCAACGCAAGTCTGGCTGGTGTGTTCGAGAGCTGCAAGAGCCGCGGCGCGGACGTCGTCTACGGCATGTGCAACGGCGTCGCCGGTCTGCTGGAGGAGCGGGTCGTGGACCTGTCCACCCTGCTGACCGATGACCTCGACATCGAGCTGCTCAAGCGCACCCCCTCCAGCTTCCTCGGAAGCTGCCGCTACAAGCTGCCCGACTGGCACACCGACGAGGCCTTGTACAAGAAGCTCTTCGCCATCCTCGAAAAGCTGGACATCGGCTGCTTCTTCTACATCGGCGGCAACGACTCGATGGACACCATCGGCAAGCTGGCTGAGTACGGCGAGTGCATCCAGAGCGACATCCGCTTCATGGGCGTGCCCAAGACCATCGACAACGATCTGATGGTCACCGACCACACCCCCGGCTACGGCTCTGCGGCCAAGTACATCGGCGTGGTGATGAAGGAGGTCATCCGCGACGCCACCGTCTACGGCACCAAGTACGTCACCGTCGTCGAGATCATGGGCCGCAACGCCGGCTGGCTGACCGCCGCCGCCGCACTGGCCAAGAGCGACGACTGCGAGGGCGTGGACATGATCTGCCTGCCCGAAGTCCCCTTCCATGTGGAGCACTTCATCGAGAAGGTGCGCGTGATGCAGGAGAAGAAGCCCAGCATCGTCATCGCGGTGTCTGAGGGCGTCAAGCTCGAGGATGGCCGCTATGTCTGTGAGCTGGCCGACGATGTCCACGCGGTGGACGCTTTCGGCCACAAGGCCCTGACCGGCACCGCCCGCTATCTGGCCAACGTCGTGGCCCGCAATCTGGACACCAAGACCCGCTGCATCGAGCTTTCCACCCTGCAGCGCTGCGCCGGCCACCTGACCAGCCGCACCGATATCACCGAGGCCTATCAGGTCGGCGGTGCTGCTGCCAAGGCTGCGTTTGAGGGCATCACCGGCCAGATGGTGGCCCTGAAGCGCATCTCCAACAGCCCCTATCAGTGTACCACTGAGCTGCACCCCATCAGCGAGGTCGCAAATCTCGAGAAGAAGGTGCCGCTGAGCTGGATGAACGAGGCTCACACCCAGATGACGGAAGACTTCCTTTCTTACGCACGGCCCCTCATCCAGGCTGAGCTGACCCCGCTCTACATCGCCGGTCTGCCTCACCACATCTACATGAAGCCCCAGAAGTAAGCGTTCTGTTTCGCAAACATACCTCCGCGCCCCTGCGCCCTGTGTGCAGGGGCGCATTTTTGTACGGAAAAAGCTTTGATTTTACTTGTTTTTTACCTGAAATCGTATTATAATATTATCTGCGTCGCTCGCTGTTGAGCGGCGCGTTTTTTCGTGAGTACCATCTGATATTTGAGGAGGCAGAGCATTTTCATGGCACAGAATACCCGGACAGGCGATTTGACCAGCGGCCCCATGCTGCAAAAGATCATCCTGTTTTCCCTGCCGCTGGCTGCATCCAGCATCCTGCAGCTGCTGTTCAACGCAGCCGATGTCGTCGTCGTGGGACGCTTTGCGGGCAGCACGGCGCTGGCCGCTGTCGGCTCCAACGGTGCGCTCATCAACCTGCTGGTCAACCTGTTCGTGGGCCTGTCGCTGGGCGCGAACGTCGTTGCGGCCCGCTGCTTCGGCGCGAAGGACGATGAGGGCGTCCACAACACCGTCCAGACCTCCGTGGCGCTGGGCCTCGTCAGCGGCTTCTTTCTGGCCGTGGTGGGCTTTTTCGCCGCCCGCGTCCTGCTGGAGCTGATGAGCTGCCCGGAGGACGTCATCGGCCTGTCCACCCTCTACCTCAAGATATACTTCATCGGCATGCCCATGACCATGCTGTACAACTTCAGCTCGGCCCTCCTGCGCGCCGTGGGCGACACCAGGCGGCCTCTGTTCTGTCTGGCCGTGGCGGGCCTCATCAATGTGGTGCTGAACCTCGTGTTCGTCATCCTCTTCTCCATGAGCGTGGCGGGCGTCGCTCTGGCCACCATCATCAGCCAGACCGTCTCCGCCTGCATGGTCACGGCCCTGCTGGTGAAGGAGAAAGGCCCGCTCCACCTCGACCTCGGCCATCTGGGCTTCCATGCGGGGGCTCTGGGCCAGATCTTGCGCATCGGCCTGCCTGCCGGTCTGCAGAGCACCGTGTTCAGCCTCTCCAACGTCGTCATCCAGTCGGCGGTCAACTCCTTCGGCTCCATCGTCGTGGCCGGCAACTCTGCCGCTTCCAACCTCGAGGGCTTCGTCTATACCGCCATGAACGCTTTCGCTCAGGCCGCTGTCACCTTCACGAGCCAGAACATGGGCGCCCGCCGGTACGACAACCTGGACCGCGTCATGCGCAACTGCCTGCTCTGCGCCACCGTCACCGGCCTCGTGCTGGGCGGCGGTGCTTCCCTGCTGGGCGAACCGCTGCTCCACTTCTACTCCTCCGATGAGGTCGTGGTGACTGCCGGTCTGGCCCGTATGCACATCATCTGCACCACCTATCTGCTCTGCGGCTGCATGGATGTGCTGGCCAGCTGTCTGCGCGGCCGGGGCTACTCCGTCCTGCCGATGGTGGTCAGCCTCGTGGGCAGCTGCCTGCTCCGCCTCGTCTGGATCGCCACCATCTTCCGGCTGTTCCACACCACCACGATGCTTTACCTCAGCTACCCCGTCAGCTGGATCCTCACCGCACTGGTGCATCTGGCCTGCCTGCTGGTGGTGCGGCATAAGATGAACGAGAACCTTAAAGCTGCTGCGCAGCGATAGGCAGGCTCTTTGTCAGAGCGATACGATCGCAGTGCAAGAGCTGTTTGGCAGCGTCCTTGCCCTCTCAGGCGCTCCGCGCCAGCTCTCCCAGAGGGAGAGCCATTGGCATGTCGGTCAGCTTTCGTCTGGACGAGCGAAGCCTGATATAACGCAAAAAATAGTGCCCTGCTACAGAGGGCAGCAGCTGCGGAACCATGTTCCTTGTCAAGCTGCTGCTAGCCTTGGTAGCAGGGCACTGCTGTTTGCGATACAAATTAAGCTTTACTTGTCCAGCATGGGCTTGACCGACACGCCAGTGCCTCTCCCTTCGGGAGCAACGGCGACGACCGCCACCAGCGGCGGAAACAGGGAGGAGCTGTTGGGGCCGCGGCCAGCAAGGATGCGAGCGGCAGCGAAGCAGACGCTGGGAGCCGCAACCCGGGCAGTGTCACCGAAGGTGAAGGGCCTTCGCCAGCAGATACCGGTCATACCCGCCGTACATCTCCCGGCGGCAGACGATCTCAAAGCCGCTGGCCAGGGCGTTGTTGAGGCTGTACTGATTTTCCGGGCTGACGGTGGCCCCGATGCCCACGATGCCCGGGCGGAGCCGGGCAAGCGCCGCCTCCAGCAGCTTCCGCTGCAGACCGTTGCCCCGGTAGTCGGGGTGGACGATGGCGCTGTCGGCGTTGGCCCAGCCGTCCCACTCTTCTCGCGGGATGCCCATAAAGGCGGCATAGTTGTGCGCGTCCTGCCCGCAGTACCGCAGGATGAAGTAGGCCCCCAGCCGCCCGCCGTCCCACCCGCCGATGCAGAGGTCCTCTTTCAGGTAGCGGGCGATGTTTTCCAGCGTGTCGGGTACGAACTGCTCCGGGTGGGGCATCGCGGCCCGCACCTCGTTCTGCAAGGCGTAAAAGGCGGCGGCATCCTCCGGCCCGGCGGCGCGCAGGGTCATGGTGCGGCTTGCGGGCCGGCCGCACACTTTGTGCAGAAGAACTTCCATTCTTGCTCTATCCCTCCAAAATAAAATCATACTTTCCGGCTGATTCCAGTATAAATGCCGTTTGAATCATTGTCAATTTATGCTATAATATTTGTAGGAAGAGTTTTTGTGCTCAGGCACAGCTTTTCCGGAAGTCCAGGCAGGGCCGCCCTGCCCGTGTACCGGAGGAAACGAACCATGAGAGATTCCAGCTTATCCCCTTCCAGCCGCCTGGGTGGTGCTGTCATCAGCGACCGCATCGTCAGCGCTCTGCTGGAGGAACTGCGCACAGGCCGCTATGCACAGACCGACCGTCTGCCCGCCGAGGTAGACCTTGCCGCCGAACTCGGCGTCAGCCGCACCGTCATCCGCGATGCGCTGAGCGAGATGGAGCGTGCGGGTTACATCGAGCGGGTGCGCGGCATCGGCACAGTGGTCAACCGAAGTGTCCTGAACCTGCGCAGCCGGTTGGACCAGAAGCTGGAGTATTACCCGCTCATCCGCAGCTTTGGCAGCTACCCCCACGCCGACGGCATCCAGATCTACCCCGTCCGCGCAGGCGAAGAGCTGGCCCGTGATCTGGCCATCGAGCCCGGCGACGATGTCATCTGCATCAAGAAGCGCATCCTCGCCGACACCACCCCCGTCATCTACTCCATCGACTACCTGCCCCGCGCCCTGTTTGGGAGCCGGGACTACACCCGCATCGACCTGTCGGGTGACATCTTCGATGTCCTGGAGCGGGAGTGCCGCCAGCAGGTGGCCTCCAATGTGGCCCACCTCAAGGCCAGCTGCGGCGACGAGTCCATCCAGGCCGCCATGCGTCTGGCCCCGGGCGAGGCCATGCTGCTGCTGGATGAGATATGCTACAACCGGCTCTGCCATCCCGTCATGCGTTCGTTGAGCTACTACACGAACTTCTTCGACTTCTCGATTCTTCGAAAGCTTCTTTGACGGAGGGAAACAAAAGAATATGCGTCATCTAATCGATCCGTTGGATTTCAGTCAGCAGGAGATCACCTCTCTGCTGGACCTGGCCGACCGCATCTGCGCCGACCCGGCTGCCTATCAGGACGTGGCCGCCCACAAAAAGCTGGCTACTCTGTTCTACGAGCCGTCCACCCGTACCCGTCTTTCGTTTGAGGCCGCGATGCTGAACCTCGGCGGACATGTCCTCGGCTTCCCGAGTGAGACCGTCTCCAGTGCATCCAAGGGCGAGAGCGTAGCCGACACCATCCGCGTCGTCTCCTGCTACGCCGACATCGTGGCCATGCGCCACCCCAAGGAGGGCGCACCGCTGCGGGCCAGCCGGTACTCCCGCATCCCTGTTATCAACGCAGGCGACGGCGGCCACCAGCACCCGACCCAGACCATGACCGACCTGATGACCATCCGCCGCCGCAAGGGCCGTCTGAACGACCTGACCATCGGCCTGTGCGGCGACCTCAAGTTTGGCCGCACCGTCCACTCCCTCATCAAGACCATGGCGCGCTGTGAGAACATCCGCTTCGTCCTCATCAGCCCCGAGGAGCTGCGGGTGCCGGACTACATCATCACCGACGTGCTCGAGGCCAACCACATCCCCTACAAGGAGACCCGCAGCCTCGAGGAATCCATGCCCGAGCTGGACATCCTCTACATGACCCGCGTCCAGAAGGAGCGTTTCTTCAACGAGGAAGACTATGTCCGTCTGAAGAACAGCTATATCCTCACCAAAGAGAAGATGGCCCTTGCCAAGCCCGACATGGCCGTGCTCCATCCCCTGCCCCGCGTCAATGAGATCACGCTGGACGTGGACGACGACCCCCGCGCCGCCTACTTTGAGCAGGTGCAGAACGCCGTCTACATCCGCATGGCGCTGATCATGACGCTGCTGGGCCTCAAGGACCCCAAGGCTGAAAAGGAGGGCAACTGAGATGCTGAACATTGATGAAATTCAGAATGGTATCGTCATCGACCATATCAAGGCAGGCACGGCCATCGGCCTGATGGATCTGCTGGGCATCAAGGGCAACCGCACCGCCAGCGTGGCCCTCATCCAGAACGCCCGCAGCCACAAGGCGGAGTCGGGCCGGAAGGACATCATCAAGGTGGAGGGCGACGCCTCCTGGCTCAACCTCGACGTGCTGGCCTATCTTGACCCCGACATCAGCGTGACCGTCATCGAGAACGGCAAGGCCGTCAAGAAGGAAAAGCCCCAGCCCCCCAAGCGTCTGGTCAACATCGTGCGGTGCAAGAACCCCCGCTGCATCTCCTCCATCGAGGAAGAGTGCGACCAGATCTTCGAGCTGAGCTCCAACGGCAGGTATCGCTGCATCTACTGCGAGCAGGAGCTGCAGGTCAAGCCGGAATAATCGGAATAAACGATAAAAGCCGCCTGTCGTTCAACGAACGACAGGCGGCTTTGCTTTTGATTCTCAGACTTTCCGGCGCAGCAGGCTCATCGGCGGCAGCTCCGGGGTGGGGATGGTATAGCGCTCCATCGCGTGGGGCGTGGACTCCACCAGCTCACCGGCCTCATTCTTGATCCACTCGGGGCTCAGCGGGATGCTGCGGCCATCCGGGCAGAGCACCTCCAGCGTGTCGCCGAGGCTCCACTTGCCCCGCTGCTGGCAGCTGGCGACGCCGTTCTCCCAGCCGTCCACCGTACCGACAAACTCCCACTCGCGGATGTAAGTCGCGCTGTCGGTGGCCTGACGGGCCTGCTCCCGGCCAAAGTAGAAGCCGGGCGAATAGTGGCGGTGGCTGGTGCGGGTCAGCTCAGCCAAAACCTCTTCCGGCAGCTCGAAGTTCTCGTTCATCGGGTCGGCCAGATACTGGTCGAGGGCGCGGCGGTAGGCCGCCGTCACGCTGGCGACGTAGTAGAACGTCTTGGCGCGGCCCTCGATCTTGAGGCTGTCCACGCCCGCCTTGCAGATGAGGTCGAGGAAGGGCGCGGTACACATATCGTTGGCGTTGAGGATGTAGCTGCCGTTCTCGTTCTCGCCGATCTCATAGAGCTGGCCCGGGCGGGTCTCCTCGCTGAGATAGTACTTCCAGCGGCAGGGCTGGGCGCACTGGCCGCGGTTTGCGTCGCGGCCTGCCATGTAGTTGGAGAGCAGGCAGCGGCCCGAGACGCTCATGCACATGGCGCCGTGGACGAAAGCCTCGATTTCCAGCTCTGGCGGGGTCTTGTCGCGGAGGGTGGCGATGTCCTGCAGGGTCATCTCCCGGGCCAGCACCACCCGCTTCGCGCCCATGTTGTAGGCGGCGCGGGCAGCGGCCCAGTTGGTGATGCCGGTCTGGGTGGACATATGGACGTCGATGTCGGGCGCGAAGGTCTTGCAGGCGTCCAGCACGCCGAGGTCTGCCACGATGAAGGCGTCCACACCGGCGGCGGCAGCGTCCTTGATGGCCTGGGGCAGACGGTCAGCCTCCTCGTTGGTGGGCAGGGTGTTCATGGTCAGGTAGACCTTGCGGCCCCGGGCGTGGGCATAGATGACGCCCTCGCTCAGCTGCTCCGGGGTGAAGTTGGTGGGTGCAGAGCGCATCCCGAACTCGGGCAGAGCGCAGTAAACGGCGTCCGCGCCGTAGTTGATGGCATACCGCAGGCGCTCGAGGTCGCCCGCCGGGGCCAGAAGTTCCGGTATCTGTAACATGGTATTCCTCTTTTACTTCATACTTTTATTAACTTTAGCCGCCTCATCGCAGTTTTTCTGGTGGTCTGCGTAGGTGCGGGCGTAGTAGTAGTGACCGGCAAGGTCGGTGACGAAGAAATAGGCGTTCTTCGCCTCATCGTCGGGCTGCGGGGCAAGCGCCGCACGGATGGCCGCGATGCCGGGGTTGGAGATCGGACCGGCGGAGAGGCCGGTGCAGGTGTAGGTGTCGTAGGCTTCCAGAATGTTCTCCGGGATGCTGTCCCAGCCGCCGTAGTAGGGCGCGACCCAGTTCCAGAGGTAGTTGTTGTCGGCGTCGCTCTGGACGTAGCTGGAGGTGTTGCTCTGCAGTTTGGGGTAGGGCGAACCCTCGGCCAGACGGTTGCGGAACACCTGCGCCACATTATCGTCCTGATCGTTGCCGGCCTCCTCCTGCACGAAGGACGCCAGAGTGACCACCTCGGAGAGGGTCATCCCCTGCTTTTCCATCTCGGCATACATCTCATCGGTGATCTGCTTGTCGAAGTGAGAATAGAACGTCTCAACGTAATGATGGACGGTGTCATCCTTCAGGAAATCGTAGGTATCCGGGAAAAGATAACCCTCGCACTTGAGGAAGCGGTCCGGGGCGTCCTTGTCGTCGGGGACGTACTGCCAGAACCTGTACTGGCTGAAATCGCCGGTGTTGGCCTCCTTGAGGAAATCCTCGGCGCTGCACAGCCCGGCATCTTCCATTTTTTTCGCAATGGCGATGGCCGTCGTACCCTCGGGGAAGGTCAGCCGGACGCTGTCGGCCTTCGCGTAGGCGGAAAGTGCCTCGATGATGTCGTCGTAGGAGCTGCCGGGGGCGAGGTCGAACTCACCGTATTGGAGCTTGCCTGCCGCGCCCTGCTTGCCTGCATACCAGCGGAAGACGTGGGGGTACTTGATGACGCCCGCCGCCTTGAGCTTCTGGGCGATGGCCGCCACGCCGCTGCCCTGCTGGATGCTCACACTCACCGGCTCGCCAGCGGAAGCACTGCCGTTGATCTCTTTTCGGATGGCCAGCAGACAGCCGCCCGCCGCCAGTACCAGGATCAGCAGCACGATCAGAATCATTTTCACTGCGCCGCCTTTTCTGCTTTTTCTATGTTTTGCATCGTGTGCCATGTACACACTCCTTTACCATTCCGTTCAGCTTTCCATCATCAGCCGCATATAGCTTTCTTCCACATCGAAAGGCTCCGCGTCGAACCGTATCATGCCGTAGTCCTGCCGGGTGCCTTCGCCGAGGAAAAGGTTCTGAGCCGCGCCCACTGTGATGACGGCGCGCTCCACGATGACCTCCTTCTCCCGGGCCGCTTCCATCAGCACCTCGGCAGAGCGGTCGTCTTCGGCCATCAGCTCCACAAAATAGAGGGTGTCCTCCCGGCGGAAGTAGATGCCGTAGCCCTTCTCGTTGGACACGATGGTCGCGCCCCGGGCGTAGAGGTCGGTCAGCACGACGGCCATCCGCTCCGGCGGGAACTGGACGGTATCGGGATAGAAGCGCTCCCGCAGCTCATAGAGCTTGCGGGCCGTCACGGAGTCGAACTCCGCCTGACTCCACAGGTTACGGGACACCTCCCGGGGCAGGCAGCGGAGGGCAAAAGCCCGCCGGAAGCCCTTGTTTTCCAGCAGGGCGGCCTGCTCCTGTCCGGCCGGAACGGCCACGGTGAAGCCCGCGCCCCGCAGCTTCTGCTGCGCACAGAGATAGTCCACGAGTCCTGCCAGAAGCAGGCTTCCCTGCCCGCAGAGGCCGTAGAGGTAGCTGCCGCTGCGTCCCTTGAGGGTGACGGGGACCGCCAGCGCCGCAGCGGCTATCTCGTCATTTTCCTCAGCGACGTAGATATTTTCCGCCCCGGCGAACTTTTCCAGAGCGGTCTTGATGAACTCGGCGCTGTCGCCGCGTTCTTTCTGCCACAGTGCCACGACTGCCGCCTCATCCGACGGCTGCATCAAACGATACATTGATAGTATCCCTCCCATTTTCGCGGTTATCCGAGCTCTTTTTCCGCCAGCGCCCGCACCTCGGCCTGAATCTCCTCGATGGTGCGCATGGCTCCATTTTCCGTGCAATGGACGGTGGCCCAGCCCAGATGCGCCGCACAGTACTCGGCGGCACGGCGGCTGCGGGCCAGATATTCGATGTCCTTTTCGTGGACGTCCTTCCTGCTCTCGTCGCCATGATAGCGGCCGGTCATGAGCTTCTGGCTCACGGCGGGGTCTACCTGTAAGTACACCACAGCGTCCGGCGCGGGCAGGCCCAGCAGTCTGTATTCGTAGTCAAAGGCCCAGCGGAGGAAATCGTCCCACTGCTCCGGCGGGAGCTTGGAGCACTGATGCACCGCGTTCGACGTGGTGTAGCGGTCGGCGATGACGATGCCGCCCGCCTCGTAGAAGCTGCCCCACCTGGTCTTATAGCTGGCGTACCGGTCCACCGCATAGAAGCTGGACGCCGCATAGGGGTTGACGTCGTCGGGCTTGTCGCCAAACCGGCCGGAGAGGTACATCTTCACCAGCGCACTGGAATCGCTCTCGTAGTCCGGGAATGTGATCTCCATCACCCTTCGACCGCTCTCGGCCAGATGGGCGGCCAGCAGCTTTGCCTGGGTGGCCTTGCCGGAGCCGTCCAGCCCTTCGATGACAAGAAGCCTGCCCTTGCTCATTCTGCCTTCTCCCCTTTCAGCGCGGCGTACCGGGCGCGGACCTCAGTGGTGCGACCGCAGCACATCTTGCCCTCCGGGCAGGGGCCGGACACGCAGGCCGGGCCGGCGGTGCGGAAGATATGGGGTGCCACCGGGTAGACCAGCCGCAGCATCTCTTCGGCCAGCTGCCGTATCTCCCACTGGGCGCGGCTGCAGCAGCGCAGGTGGAAGAAGTTCTGCAGGCTGCGGGCGTTCATGGTCACCACCATCTTGGTCTCGCAGGCGTTGGGCAGCACGAAGCGGGCGTCCTCGTTGGCCTGCTTGGAAGCCTTGGCCCGGGCCTGCTTTTCGGGCAGACCTTCGGCCATCAGGCGGGCGGTGTGGCCGTCTTCCAGCTTCTGCACGAGGTCGAGGTAGCGCCTGGCGTCCTCGTTCATGCTCTCGATGAACGCCGCCTTTGCCTCGGGGATGGCCTCGATCTCGGGCGGGATGACATAGCGGAAATCATCCAGACGGACGTACCGCTGACTCTGGACGCTGAAGGACGCGATGCGGTGACGGGTGATCTGGGCCAGCAGGGTACGGCTGACGCCCTCGATGCCGAAGGTGAAACTTGCGTGCTCGATGGGGCTGGCGTGGCCCAAATCGCTGAGCATGGTCAGGAAGCGGGCAGTCTTTTCCTCATCCAGCCCGTCCAGCAGGTCGGTGATGTGGGCGTCGGAGTAGCAGAGCTTCGCCGCAGCCGCCACGACCTTCTCCGGCTCCGGCGTATGTGCTATCAATCGGACAGTCATCATTTTTCTCATTCCTCCGTCGTTATCTTCACAAGGGGCGCAAAGTTGGCCATGGTCTTCTTCACGCCCACCTTCTCGAAGCTGATCTCCACGATCTGGTCGCCGGCGGCGGGCTTGACCTTCAGCACCTTGCCGCGCCCGAAGACCTTGTGCTCCACGATGTCGCCCGGCTCATAGTGCTTGGGGCCAGTGGATGCCGCTGCCGGACGGGGCGAAGAGGTCACGCCGCCGCCTGCGGGTCTGACCGGCGCTTTGGGCGCTGCCGGACGGCCATAGCCAGAGCCAAAGCCGCTGCTTCCCGAACCGGAGCCGCAGCCGCCATACCCGACGAAGCACTTCCCCGGCCCGCGTGATCGGAGCCAAAGCCTCGGTTATTGGACATTGGTGCGTTATATTCTTTATTCAGATAGCCGCTGCGGCTGCCATAGCCCGAGCCGTAACCGGAGGCCGCACGCCCCCAGCCGGAGGGGCCGGAGTAGCCCGACGCACCACCCGGCACGGTATCGCTGCCGTAACCGCTGCCCCAGCCGCCCAGACGGGAGCGCTGCTCCAGCACCGGGCTGCGGGTCTCTTCGATGTACTCCGGCTCGATTTCCCGGAGAAAGCGGCTGGGCTCGTTGCGCTGGGTGCGGCCATAGAGCATCCGGGTGACGCTGTTGGAGATGTAAAGCTCCTTCTTGGCGCGGGTAATACCCACATAGGCCAGACGGCGCTCCTCCTCGAGGTCAGCCTCGGAATACCTGCTCATCTCACTGGGGAAGACCCCCTCTTCCATGCCAATGAGGAATACATAGGGAAACTCAAGGCCCTTGGCCGAGTGGATGGTCATCAGCACCACCTGGTCGGCGCTCTCGTTGTAGCTGTCGATGTCGCTGATGAGGGCGATGTCCTCCAGATAGCCTTCCAGCGAGGCTTCTTCGCCGTGCTGGTCGCAGTAGCTTTTGACGTTATTGACCAGCTGACCGAGGTTCTGCAGACGGTCAGCAGCATCCTCGTGGCCCTTGGCGGCGTCAGCTTCCAGCATGGCGCGGTAGCCGGTGATCTCGATGACATCGGAGGCGAACTCATCCAGCGTCTTCGTTTCCAGCGATTCCTGCAGTTTCTGGTAGATGTCCCAGAACTTGAACAGCGGCGCGATGGCGCGGCTGAGCTTGGCGTACTGGTCGGCATGGGAGATGACATCCAGCATACTGATGCCCTGCTGAGCCGCCAAATCCGCGATGACCTCGATGGTCGTCGCACCGATTTTGCGCGCAGGCTCGTTGATGATACGGCGGAGTCGGACATCGTCCCGGGGGTTCGCCACGATGGACATATAGGAGTGGATGTCCTTGACTTCCTTGCGGTCGTTGAAGCGCTGGCCGCCCACGATCTTATGCGGGATGCCCGCACGGGTGAAGTAGCTTTCGATGGGGGCCGACTGGGCGTTCATCCGGTAGAGGATGGCGTGGTCGGCCAGATGTCCGCCCTCTTTGAGGTGCTGGCCGATGACGTCCGCGATATGGCTGGCCTCGTCCTGCTCGTTCTCGGCGGTGTAGACCTGCACCTTGTCGCCCTCGCCGTTCTTGGTCCAGAGGGTCTTGCCCTTGCGCTCGGTGTTGTGCTGGATGACACAGTTGGCGGCATTCAGGATATTTGACGTAGAGCGGTAATTCTGCTCGAGTCGGATGGTCCTGGTGCCTTTATAGATGCGCTCGAAGTTGAGGATGTTCTCAATGGTCGCGCCGCGGAAGCGGTAGATGCTCTGGTCGTCGTCGCCCACGACGCAGATGTTCTTTTCCGGGCCGGTGAGCAGGCTCACGAGCCGGAACTGAGCCACACTGGTGTCCTGATACTCGTCCACCAGCAGATATTTGTACTTATTCTGGTAGAACTCCCGCACGTCCTCGTGCTCCGACAGCAGGATGACCGTCTGGTAGATGAGGTCGTCGAAGTCGAAGGCACCGGCCTCCTTGAGCTTCTTTTCGTAGGCGGCGTAGACCTTGGCCGCAAGGGCGCCCTTCGTGTCCCGGGCCGGGGTCTTCAGGGCCTCTTCCGGGCTGATGAGCTGGTCTTTCCAGCGGCTCATCTGGTTGATGGCGCTTTTGACCGGGAAGAACTTGTCGTCCACGCTCAGCTCTTTGTACACAGCCTTCATGACACGCTGGGAGTCGTCGCTGTCGTAGATGGTAAAGCTGCGGGGGTAGCCGATCTCCTCGGCCCAGCGGCGGAGAATGCGGACGCAGGCCGAGTGGAAGGTGGAGGCGAACACCTCGTCGCCCTCTTCCCCGCCCAGCATCCGGCGCAGACGCTCTTTCAGCTCACCGGCGGCCTTGTTGGTAAAGGTGATGGCCATGACGTTCCAGCTCCGGACGGCGTCCTTCCGCAGCATCCCGTCCAGCCACGACGGGGCGTCGGTGCCGGTCATGATGGCGGTGCGCAGAGCTTTCACATCGTCCTCCGTCACCTCCCGGGGCGTCCACCTGGAGCCGTGGGCCGAGCCGAAGCGGATGAGGTTGGCGATGCGGTTGACCAGCACGGTGGTCTTTCCGCTGCCTGCACCCGCGAGGATGAGCAGAGGGCCATTGGTGGTGAACACCGCCTCCCGCTGCATATCGTTCAGGCGTCCGAACTGCTTTTCGATATACGTATCACGCAAAGCGCAGAATTGTTGTGCGAGATCTGTTGCCATTGTTTCACCTGTTCTTTTCAATCATTTCTGGATATATCACTTAAAATATAGTATATCACATTTCAAAAAAGTTGTACACAAAAACAATGCAAACAAAAAACCGCCCCACCGCAGTCAATACCACGATGGAGCGGGGATCTCAGGAAATGCTTAGCCGAAGATGTTGATGAGGATACCAGCAGCGACGGCGGAGCCGATAACACCGGCCACGTTGGGGCCCATTGCGTGCATCAGCAGGAAGTTGGAGGGGTTCTCGCTCTGGCCGACCTTCTGAGAAACACGGGCAGCCATAGGCACAGCGGAAACGCCGGCGGAACCGATCAGGGGGTTGACCTGACCGCCGGTCAGGATATACATGACCTTGCCGCAGAGAACACCGGCAGCAGTGCCGAAGGAGAATGCGATGAGGCCCAGCACGATGATGAACAGGGTGCGGCTGTTCAGGAAGGTGTTTGCAGAGGTGGTGCAGCCAACAGACAGAGCCAGGAAGATGGTGATGATGTTCATCAGCTCATTGCCGGCGGTCTTCTGGATACGGTCCACGACACCGCACTCCTTCATCAGGTTGCCCAGCATCAGCATACCGACCAGGACGGCGGCATCCGGCACGATGAGGGAGACGACGATGGCGACCATGACGGGGAAGATGATCTTCTCGGTCTTGGTCACGGTGCGCAGCTGCTTCATCACGACGGTACGCTCTTTCTTGGAGGTCAGAGCCTTCATGATAGGCGGCTGGATAACAGGCACCAGAGCCATGTAGCTGTAGGCCGCGACGGCGATGGAGCCTAGCAGCTCAGGAGCCAGACGGGAGGTGACGAAGATAGCGGTGGGGCCGTCTGCGCCGCCGATGATGGAGATAGCAGCAGACTGCTTCTGGGTGAAGTCCACCAGACCGGTAGCGACCAGCAGACGAGCGCCCATGTAAGTACCAAAGATACCGAACTGAGCGGCAGCGCCCAGCAGCAGGCTCTTGGGGTTGGAGATCAGGGGGGCGAAGTCGGTCATGGTGCCGATGCCGAGGAAGATCAGCGGCGGGTAGATGCCCAGCTTGACGCCCATGTAGAGCATATCAGCCAAACCGCCGTTGTTCAGGATCTCGACCCACATCGGGTGCTCGAGGCCGTCGCCGACGAAGTACTGCATATGGATGACGCCGCTGCCGGGGAGGTTGGCCAGGATCATGCCGAACGCCATGGGCAGCAGGATCAGAGGCTCAAACTCTTTGACGATAGCGAGGTAGAGCAGGAAGCAGCCTACGCAGATCATCACTGCGTACAGCCAGCCGCCCGGCTCACCGAACCGGGCAAAACCGGAACTCTGGAAAATACCGACCAGAGTATCAATAAACTGAGTCATGTTTTTCCTCCTGTGTCAAAATGGCGCGGTGGTGTCGTTGACGCCAGCCTTGCCCCAGCCATTCTTGCCGCGGCGGACTGCCTTCAGCACATACTTGCCGTTGCCCATAGAGTAGATGGCTGCCATGATGGCTGCCACAACGTCGCCGGGGATGCCTGCCTCCACCTGCGGGGCAGCAGCCTTTGCAGGTGCGGGCGCAGCGGCCTGTTTCACAGGAGCAGCCGGTTTTGCAGCAGACGCCGCCTTGGCGGCTGCCTTCTTGTTGTTCATGGCGTCAAAGATCTTGCCCTCCAGCGTGATGATGGCCATCAGCAGGACGAGGATCAGAAACACCAGCACAATACCGGTTATGGTAACGATCACATCATAACCTAAATCCATGGTCTTCCTCCTATTTACTTTTTTCTTTGCCGCCCGGGGGGCGGGCGGCAAAAAGCGATTTGAAGATATTATACAATATTTTCCGGGTCGATTCAACAACTATGAACAAAAATCATATTGTTTTTCACGGTTCTGTGAACAGCGCTTCCCTCTCAGCGGCGGCCCATGCGGGGGGTGGCGTCCATGAAGCCGGTCTCCAGCTTGTCGCCCAGACGCAGGCTCATGGCCGTACCCAGCGCGACACAGTTGACGGGGTCAGGCGAGACGGTCACTTCCACCTTCAGCTCCTGGCTCAGGTACTCCGGCAGGCCGTGAAGCTGTGCGCCGCCGCCGGTGAGGACGACGCCGTTGCGGTAGATGTCGCCGGCCAGCTCCGGAGGAGTCTTCTCCAGCACCTGATGAGCGGCGGTGCCGATCTGCTCGCTCAGGCGCATGACCGGCTCGTAGAGGTCGGCGGTGGAGACATTGACGCGCACGGGCAGGCCGGTGAGCAGGCTGCGGCCCTTGATCTCCATGGTCTCGTTGAAATCTGCCTTCTGGGGGCAGCAGGCCACGTTCTTTTTCAGGCTCTCAGCGGTGCGCTGGCCGATGGCGATGCTGAACTTGTTGCGCACGAACTTCAGGATCTCTTCGTCGTAGTGGTTGCCGGCCACGCGGACGCTGGTGGCCTTGACCTTGCCGCCGAGGCTCAGCACGGCGATGTCGGTGGTGCCGCCGCCGATGTCGATGATCATCCGGCCATCCGGCACGGTGATGTCGATGCCGGAGCCGAGGGCTGCGGCGATAGGCTCATCAATGAGGTAGACCTGACGCGCACCGGCGGCCATGACGGCCTCCACCACGGCGTCGCTCTCGATGCCGGTGATGGCGGCAGGCACACAGACGGCCACCCGGGGCTTGACCATGTGGGAGCTGTAGACCTGATTGACGAAGCGGCAGATGAGCTCCCGGGTCATGGTGTGGTCGCTGATGACGCCATCCTTCAGCGGGAAGATGGCGGAGATGTAGTTGGGCGTGCGGCCCACCATTGCAAGGGCCTTGTCGCCGGCCTCAAGCACGCAGTTCTTGCGGGTATCCACCGCCACCACGCTGGGCTGGTTGAGCACGACGCCCTGCCCCTCCTGCGCGATGATGATGGTCGTCGTACCAAGATCGATACCGATGTCATTCTGTGCCATAATCGTGATATTTCCTTTCTCTGCTGCCCATTCTCTATTTCCATCGCCCATCTCCGGGCGCGGGTTATCAAAACACATTATAGTATAGCATATCTGAGGGGAAAAAGAAACCCTCTGCGGGGGTTTGCCCTCTCCGTCATTGCTTCGCAATGCCACCTCTCCCATAGGGAGAGGCACTGGCGTGCCGGTCAGGCCCACGCGGGACGAGCAAAGCCTTATTTTTTCGGAAACAGTAGTGCCCTGCTACAGAGGGCAGCAGCTTCGGGACAATATCCCTTGTCAAGCTGTTGTGAATCTCTGTAGCAGGGCACTATCTTTTACGCCATATTGAGCTTTCAGCGGTCAGCGCAGAGTTGCCCGGCACGCCAGTGGCTCCCCTACTAGTGGAGCTGGCGAGGAGCTTGCGACGAGACTGAGAGGTTGTACGAAGGACAGCCTGACCGTGAGCCACTGCGGGACAAAACCTCTCCGTCATCGCTGCGCGATGCCACCGCCCGGGTTGCGGCACCCAGCGTCTGCTTCGCTGTCGCTTGCATCCTGCTGGCCGCTGCCCCAACAGCTCCTCCCT
>ERZ810555.180-NODE-180-length-12441-cov-5.22098_pt1 | contig 12441 bp, 9 predicted proteins | sample MGYA00520328_ERZ810555 | MGnify/ENA primary metagenome ERZ810555 (study PRJEB31588, sample SAMN03399021) | human gut metagenome | study: EMG produced TPA metagenomics assembly of the PRJNA231909 data set (A prospective, longitudinal analysis of the...
GGGCCTTCATCTCCTCGATGTGCTCCTTGGTGATGTGGAGCATGACGAGGTCGGGGTCCGGGAAGTAGCGGTAGTCGTCGGCATCGGACTTCAGACGGCCGCCAGCGGTGGTCTGCGTAGCCTCATCCCAGTGGCGGGTCTCCTGCAGAATCTCCTTGCCGTCGTCCAGACGAGCGGCCTGACGGCGAATCTCGTACTGGATGGTCTTCTCGATGCCGCGGAACGAGTTCACGTTCTTGGTCTCGGAACGGGTGCCGTACGGGGCATCCGGGCTCGGGCGCAACGAGACGTTCACGTCGGCGCGCATGTTGCCCTGCTCCATACGAGCGTGGGAGATGTTCAACGCACGCACGATGTCGCGGATGGCGCGCACATAGGCACCGGCGATTTCGGGAGCGCGGTCGCCCGCACCCTCGATCGGCTTGGTGACGATCTCGATCAGCGGCACACCGGCGCGGTTGTAGTCGACCAGCGAGTGGTCGGCGCCTTCGATACGGCCGTCGGCACCACCCACGTGGGTGTTCTTGCCGGCGTCGTCTTCGATGTGGGCGCGCTCGATCGGCACACGGAACACAGTGCCGTCTTCCAGCTCGACGTCCAGGTAGCCATTGCCGTTGGTGGGCTTGTCGTACTGCGAGATCTGGTAGTCACGCGGCATGTCCGGGTAGAAGTAGTTCTTGCGGGCGAACTGGCTCCACTCGGCGATTTCGCAGTGCAGGGCGAGACCCAGCTTGATCGCGTAATCGACGGCGGTCTTGTTGATCACCGGCAGGGAGCCCGGCAGGCCGAGGCTCACCGGGGTCAGCTCGGTGTTCGGCTCGCCGCCGAACTCGATGTGGGCCGGGCAGAACAGCTTGGTGTTCGTGGACAGCTCCACGTGGGTTTCCAGACCGAAGACCACATCGTACTTCTTGGTGGCATCGGCGTACTTCATCAGTTTTTCAGCCATGATGTGTTTCTTTCCTTCCGATGCTCACTTGCCCAGACCGTCAAGCCACGGGGTCTTGAGGTCGTTCCAGATCGGGCCGTTCCAGCCGTCCTCCAGCGCTGCTTCCAGGGCCGCCGCCGGCTTGTACATGACTTCGTCACGCTGCTGCGGGGCGATGAACTGGAAGCCGACGGGCAGACCGTCGTCGGACAGGCCGGCCGGGATGGACATGGCGGGCATGCCGGCGAGGTTGGCCGGAATCGTGGCGATGTCGTTGACGTACATGGCCAGCGGATCGTCCATCTTCTCACCGAACTTGAAGGCGGTGGACGGGCTGGTGGGCGAGATCAGCACATCGACCTGTTCGAAGGCCTTCTTGAAGTCCTCGATGATGAGCGTGCGGACCTTTTGGGCCGAGCCGTACCAGGCGTCATAGTAGCCGGCGGACAGGGCGTAGGTGCCGAGGATGATGCGGCGCTTGACCTCGTCGCCGAAGCCGGCCTCACGGGTGTAGGCCATCATGTTGGCGGCGGTCTGGGGCACGCCGGCCGGCGGCATGACGCGCAGACCGTAGCGCATGCCATCGTAACGGGCCAGGTTGGAGCTGACCTCGGACGGCATGATGATGTAGTAGGCGCCCAGCGAGTAGCCGATGTGCGGGCAGGAGACCTCAACGACTTCGGCGCCCATGTCCTTGAGCTTGTCGACGGCCTCGTTGAAGCGGGCCTCGACGCCGGGCTGGAAGCCCTCGCCGCCGAGTTCCTTGATGAGGCCGACCTTCATGCCTTTCAGGTCGCGCTTGGCGCCTTCGCGCGCGGCTGCGACCGTCGGACGCGGGCCTTCGGGGATGGAGGTGGAGTCACGCTTGTCGTGGCCACCGATGATCTCCTGCAGCAGGGCGGAGTCGAGCACGGTGCGGGAGACCGGGCCGATCTGGTCAAGGGAGGAGGCCATGGCGATGGCACCGTAGCGGGAAACGCCGCCATACGTGGGCTTGACGCCCACGGTGCCGGTCAGGGCGCCGGGCTGACGGATCGAACCGCCGGTGTCGGTGCCGAGGGCGAGCGGGGCTTCGAATGCGGCGACCGCGGAGGCGGAGCCACCACCGGAACCGCCGGGCACGCGCTCGGTATCCCACGGGTTGTGGGTGGTCTGGTAGGCGGAATGTTCGGTGGAGGAGCCCTGGGCGAATTCGTCGAGGTTGGTCTTGCCGAGAATCGGCATGCCGGCGGCCTTGAGCTTTTCGATGACGGTGGCGTCGTACGGCGGCACCCAGCCCTCAAGGATCTTGGAGGCGGCGGTGGTTTCGATGCCCTTGGTGACGATCATGTCCTTGATGGCGATCGGCACACCAGCCAGCTCAGGCAGGGCGGCCTTGTCTTCGGCGGACTTGGCGTCGAAGGCGTCGGCCTGCTCGAGAGCCACATCGCCGGAAACCTTCAGGAAGGCCTTGATAGACGGCTCAGCGGCTTCGATCACCTTGAGGTGGGCTTCGACGAGCTCGCGAGAGGTGACGTCGCCCTTCTTGATGGCAGCGGCCTGCTCGGCAGCAGACAGTTTGACAAGAGTTGCGGTTTCGTTGCTCATCGATTACTCCTCGCTTCCCAGGATTCGCGGTGCCACGAACATGCCGGCCTCGGTCTTCGGGCCACCGGCGAGCGCCTCTTCCTGCGTGAGCGGGGTTTCGGCGACGTCCGGGCGCAGGTAGGCTTCCAGCGGAACCGGGTTGGCGGTCGGCGGCACATCGTCGGAGGCGACTTCCTGGACCTTGTTGATGGAGTCTGCGATGACGTTCAGTTCGCCCTGCAGACGGGTGATTTCCTCATCGGTGAGCGCGATTCGGGCCAGATCGCCCAAATGCACGATTTCTTCGCGTGAAAATGTTGGCATGGCCATAACTATATGAGCCGTATGTGACACGCAGTTGTCGGGAATCCTCATTTTCCCGCCTACTGGAGCCCTTCAGCGAATCAGAAGCTCAAGCCGGTCGAGCATTTGCCCCGCTGCTGGCTTCTTCGGCGGGGCAAAACCGTTGCCGGACCGCAAGTTCACCTTACTGAGACGACTCGCAGCAGAGCAAAACCGCGAGCTGACCGATGAAACGCCCCGCTCAGCCATCCCAGCAAAACAAAACCGCGGTCCAACCAATAAAACGCCCCGCTGAGACGCCCCGCAGCGAGGCAACGCCACGGCCCAACCGCAAATGTGCCCCACTGAAGTATCTGCATGGCCATCCTAATAAGCTCACAATGAGTCCAAACACACCTACATCGAACATATGAACGACAATCGCCCTGCGCACCTCGCCAGTTATCCACATTTTGCATACCCACCCAAAAGAATCCACATAATCAGTCCAATACGGTCAGATGCCTGATAATCAGGCAAAAACACACATCTAGGCACCGAAGCTAGAACCACATAACCCCAGACAGATAGACACCGTGTTCACCATTGGCATACCGTCGAATCATGAAACATCACAAAGCAGTGGACATACTCATCACGAAGGCTGAAGCAACGCAACAGTGCGCTTATGGAACAACCAAGGCACACCGCTCGGCGCTGGCTCGGCGCGTGCAGGCGCGCGAACTCAAACGTGTATTCCCCAACATGTACGCCGCTTCGGAATACTGGGATTCGCTGCAACCCGACGAACGTATCAGACATATTGCACGAACTCTTCATAACAGACATCCGGATTGGGTGTTCGCCGGGGTCACGGCAGCGGCCATCCACGATTTTGAACACCAATGGCATCTTCATGCTGGCACCATCACTCTCGCCACAACATCACGAGGCCCCAACGCCAGCAGTGCAAAGGTCAAACGCATCTTCACGTCAAGCAGCACGCCAGAATATGCCAATGGACTCCCGGTGACCAGCAAAGCCAGAACGGTGGTGGATTGCGGGCTGTCCGTCGACTTCCGATTTGCACTGCCCATTATCGATTCGGCGCTGCGCAACGGCGTCGCCATCACGGACATTCTGAATGTGTGCAGCACTATGCGACGTGATTGCACGCCGATATTCCGCCTACTGCATTATGCCAATCCGGCGAGTGAGAATGGTGGCGAGTCACTTGGACGAGGCACCATCATCGCAGGCGGCCTATTAGCCCCAGAACTGCAACAAAACATCACCGACCCGCAAACCGGTGCTCTGTATCGCGTGGATTTCCTCTGGCGGCTACCTGAGAATCGGCTTATCGTGGGCGAATTCGATGGCTATGAAAAATATGTGAACCCGGATATGAATGACCGCAAGGGTGTTCGTGGTGCAGTTCAGGCGGAGAAAGAACGGGAGACGGCACTGTACCGGGCCAAAGTCGACACCATTGTCCGATTCACCTATGAGGAGGTGATGCAACAACATCCTTTACTCAATAAGCTGCGGGCAGCCGGCATACCTCATGCTGGAACAGTGATGGGAGCTGGTTAAGCGCAGTGAACCACGGTGGTCAAATCCATGGGGTCAGAGTCACCAGAACCATGGTCACTGCAGAACCGCCAAAGCCATAGCCATGACAAACTGCCAGGACCATGGCCGAACCGGCAGAACTGCCAAAGCAGTAACCCGCGTTATTTGATATCTGATATCCGCTTTTCCGGTGATGATGAGACCGCCGATCCATGCGGCGGCAGCCCAGGCGATGAGAATCAGGCCGGACTGCCACCATTCGGGAATCCAGTAGTCCGGTTTAACGGCTTCGGCCAGTGTGGACTGCGCGGAGCTGCTGATGCCTGCGGTGAGCAGGATGCCGACGATGCCGGCGGCAAATGCGAATTAATGCCGCGGCGATGGATTTGGTGGCGTAGATCATGCCTCTAATGTGGCCCATATTGGGCAGATGCGGCGGGATTGTCGATGCATGGCTACACGCCTGATACGGCGTGTTGGGCAATCCATGCGTGCATGGCCACGGCCGCCGCAGCGCCTGCATTAATGGAGCGCACGGAACCGAATTGAGAGATGTAGACCACATCGTCGGCCAATGCGAGAGACTTGTCGCTCAATCCGGGGCCTTCTGCACCGAAGAGCAGCAGGCACCGCTTGGGGAAGGTATAGGCTTCCATCGGCACTGCGCCGGGAATAATGTCGAGGGCGATGACGCGGGCGGCTTGAAGCTCCTTGATGCGCGCATCACAAGCATCGATTTCGGCCAGCAGCTCATGAAGGTGCTTGTTGTTTCCATCCACAGCCACATCATGCGCATGGATGGCGGCGGCACCGGCCTTGGCTCGTTCATAGGCGATTTCACCGGCGATGCGATGATGCCAGCTTTCCACCAGTTCGGCGATGGAGGGGTGGTGTTCGACGTGCTGGTACAGTTCGGTCATCAACGCTCCCTTGCGATTCCACTTGTGCGGGCCGACGATGTGCACCCTACGGGCCTGGAAGGCGTTGGCGGTGCGGACCATGGAACCGATGTTGAAATCGTGGGTCCAGTTTTCCACCGCAACTTCGAAGTCGTGACGCCCTCGAGCGTCAAGATCGGCCTTAATGGCAGCGACGGTCCAGTAGCGGTAACGGTCCAATACGTTGCGGCGGTCGCCGTCGTTCAACAGCACCGAGTCGAAACGACCGTCATAATTCGGAGAAGTCGGATCGTCAGGACGAGGCTCGCCGGGATGGGTCTCAGACCACGGCCCAAGGCCGATTTCACGGAATTCCGGTTCACCTGAAGCCTTGGCAGCCAAAGAAATCTGGTTGGGTGCGTGCAATCTTTCTCCTCGATAACGCTATTCACCGGTTCCTCTTAGTCAGCTTCGCTGCTCAGCCCGGCTGACTTTATGCGAGGGAAGTCAAAGGTGGATTTACCGCAGTTCGGATTCGTCGAAGACCTGGATGAAGGGGAGCGTTTGCTCGTCGCCGGTGGAGGGGTTGACCACATTGATGTCTTTGGCACCGCCACCGACGAGCGAGGCGATGGCCACGACCTTGGCACCCAGCTGCTCCACTATGCCAAAGTCGAGGCTCAGCTCATTGCCGTTGCGCAGGGTGACCAGCGAGCTGGTCTGCACGTACGACTTTTCGGACAGCCAAGCATCCAACAGCACCACACGGCGGCCTTCGATGGAGGGGCCCTTGATGGACGGGTAGACGAAGTCCATCACGAATCCATCCAGGTCCTCGCCACGAGAGGAGGCGGCCTGGATCATGGCGGACACCATGGGCACAGATGCTGCGGTCAAGGCACCAACAGCATCGAAGTCATCAACCGAATAGCCCGCATCTTCCAAAGCGTCAATCAGCACATGGCCCATGACGGTGGCGGCATGGTGGTCGAAAGTCACCGCGGCAAGTTCGGAGAACGGACGGCCCACCACATGCTCCCTCAGCAAGGTGGCTAGCTGCTCACGCGGCTCCAGCATGGCAAAGTCATTATGGCTCTTCGCGACGGCGAGGTCCGGGGTACCAGTGGGGCGGAATCCAGATTCAGTCATGACTCCAGACTATCGCCTGAGGCAGTCAGATGAGTATCACCCTCATCGGCCGGCACCACTTCAGGGGCGGACAGTTCGCTCACATTGCCTTTATCTGATTCGATGATCGGTACTTCCTCGATGATCTTGGTCGGTTCGATTTTTTGCAGCTTGCGAGCGGTGGGCAACACACGGCGTTCCAAGCTGGACGCGAACTTGTTGTAGGCGCTGACCGTCTTAGTAATCTGGGTGCCCAATTTGATGGCATAATCACCCAACGTGGAGAACCGTTCGTACAGTTCTCGGGACAGATCGAACAGCTGCTTGGCGTCATCGGTGAGCGACTGCTGCTGCCAGGCATAGGCGACGGATTTCAGCACGGCCCACAGCGTGACCGGCGAGGTGAGCGCCACTTTGCGAGAGAACGCATCATCCATCAGTGTGGGATCGGCTTCGAGCGCGGCCTGCAATAGTGCCTCATTGGGGATGAAGGCCACCACAAAATCGGGTGCCACATCAAAGGCATTCCAATAGGCCTTTTCGCCGAGAGCACGTACATGCTCGCGCAACGCCTTGGCATGGGACCGCAGCAAATCATCGCGGCGGGCAATATCCTCGGGGCTGGCGGTGTCCGGGATTTCGCAGGCACGCTGGTAATCGGCATAAGGCACTTTGGCATCAATCGGAATGGTCTTGCCTCCCGGCAGATGCACGATCATATCCGGGCGCAACGTACGCCCATCGGCATCCGTGACCACCACCTGGGTATCGAAATCGACATGTTCCAGCAATCCGGCGGATTCGACAATGTTCTTGAGCTGGGCCTCGCCCCACGCGCCACGCACCTTGTTGTTGCGCAATGCGGCGGACAGGGAGCTGGTCTCCTTGTCCAAACGGGCCTGCTGGTCGTTGAGCCCCTTGAGTTGGGCTCCCAATGCGCCCATTTCCCTCTTGCGGCCCTCTTCGATCTGCGTGACCTTGTTCTGCAAGGTATCAAGATTTTTGGCCACTGGCGCAAGCGCCTCGAGCACCTTGCTCTGTTCTTTCAAACGTGCTTCCTGTTCAGCACGCTTGGCCTCGGCGTCCCGAGCATCCGCCTGACGCTTCCGTTCCGCCTCCGCAGCCGCACGCTCACGTTCCTGCTGAATGCGAATCTGCTCAGCCTGCTGCGCCTGGGCAAGTTGTGACTTGGCGAAAGCCAATTGCTGGTTCACGCCTTCAATCTGAGCCTGTGCGGCAGCATTGCGAGCACTGAGCTCAGCATTCTCGAATCGCGCATTCTCCAGCGAGGTCTTGGCCTCCTCCAGCTCCTCGCTTTTGACGCCTCGAGCCATCTCCTGACCCTTATGGCGCCCCAGCACGAAGCCGGCGAAGAGGCCAAGCCCTGCACCAACCACTAGCACGACGATGACGATAATCACGGTTCCTATTTGCTCAAACATGGTACCCAGTATGTCATCGATGGTGAATGACGGTAAATTTTTACCGAACTCGACGATTTCAAGCCGTTAAACGGACGCTCAGCAGCCCACATTGGACGCTTGGCCTTATCACAGTCGAGCATCAACCGTTATTATGCCGTGTCGTATCCGAGCGTCAGACGGCCTTTCATGATTTGCCAGCGCGCGTCATCATGCGGCAGAACTCGTCACGATTTGACGAGACGCGCAATGGCCGCGGAAGCCTCTGCAAGTTTTTCATCGGCCACCTCGCCGCCCTGGACCGCCGCCTGCCGCACGCAATGGTTGAGATGATCGTCCAGCAGCAATAACGCCACGGATTTCAGCGCCGAATTCGACGCCGAAATCTGCGTCAGAATATCGATGCAGTATTTGTCATCCTCCACCATCTGCGTGATGGCGCGCACCTGCCCTTCGATACGGCGTAATCGTGCGATGACCTTGGCCTTGTCTTCGTCATAACCATGCATCGCAACCCCCCTGATACTTATCCGTCAGCTGAACACACCCCATTATATACCCTCTAGGGGTATAGGGTATACACTGTTGTTCAGTACATCAGGAGTGGGAAGGAACAGTTATGGAGTTCAGCATTTTCTCGACCGTTGCGGCGCTGATAGTGGCGGCCGCATTGACATGGCTGGTCCTGCGATTCTTCTTCGGAACGCAGAAGGCAACGGCCGGGGCCATGGACGCTTCCGGCGAACGCCAATCCGCAACAATCACCGTCAAGGGCGGGTACTCCCCCGCCGTGGTGAGCATGCGTGCGGGTACGCCGATCACACTAGCCTTCGACCGGCAGGAGACCGGCGAATGCACCTCGCATGTGGTGTTTGCTGATCTGGGACTTGATGCCATGCTGCCGGGCAACGCCACCACCGACGTGGAACTGCCGGCGTTGCCGCCGGGCGAGTATCCGTTTGCGTGCGGCATGAATATGGTGCATGGGATGTTGAAGGTTGAGGGAGAGGACGGCTCGGATGAGAACACGCCCCTTCCTCATCCTGATGCTTCGCATACGGCACCTACCGCCGTGGATGCGGCGGAGGCCGATCGGCGAGAGGCGGCTGAACGCGCCAATGAGATCAAGGCGCTGACGAAGCTGGTGATTGTGGGCGCGGTACTGACGTTGCCGGTATTCGCCGTCACCATGCTGCATATGGCCAATCCCACGCTGGTGCCACATTGGATGGTGAACCCGTGGTTGCAGGCCATCCTGATCACGCCGGTGATGTTCTACTGCGGGCGTCCGATCCACACGGTCGGCTTCCCCGCGTTGGTGCATCGCTCCCCCGACATGAACTCGCTGGTCTCACTGGGCACTTCGGCCGCCTACCTGTATTCGCTGGTGACCTGCATCGCCCCGTGGGTGTTCCCGGAAGGCTCGCGCGAACCGTATTTCGAATCGGTTGGCGTGGTCATCACCTTGGTGCTGGTCGGCCGCCTTCTGGAAACCAAGGCCCGCGAAGGCACCGGCAAGGCGGTGCAGTCGCTCATCAAACTGCGCCCGCGCACCGCGCACAAACTCAACGCCACTTCCGCAGACAATGTGGACGGCATCGAATGGCGCAATCCGGCGTATTTCACGGACACCGACATCGACGCCATCGCCACCGGCGACCTGCTGGTCGTCAAGAACGGCGAGCGCGTGCCCACAGACGGCATCATCGTGGCCGGCGAGGCGCATATCGACGAATCGATGATCACCGGCGAATCCAAGCCGGTTTCCAAAACCGTCGGCGATCCGGTAACCGGGGCCACCGTGCTGCTCAAGGGCGACTGCGTGATGCGCGCCACCCAAGTCGGCGCGGACACGGTACTCTCGCAGATCGCGGCGATGGTGGCCCGCGCCCAGGCGACCAAGGCGCCGGTGCAGCAGCTGGCCGATAAGATCGCCCGGTATTTCGTGCCGGCGGTGATGATCATCGCCATCTGGACGTTCGCCATCTGGGTGTCACTGGGCCCGGTGCCGCAACTGGCGCATGCGCTGGTCACCGCGGTCAGCGTGCTGATCATCGCCTGCCCGTGCGCGCTGGGACTGGCCACGCCGCTGTCGGTGACGGTCTCACTGGGCTTGGGCGCCACCAACGGCGTGCTGGTCACCAGCGCCAAGGCGCTGGAACAGGCGCGTCGCATCGGCACCGTGGTGTTCGACAAGACCGGCACCATCACGCGCGGCGTGGTGGACGCGGCCGCCGACTGGGACAAGCCGAGCTACGAGCAGGACACAGTCAAGGAAGGCTCGCGCGAGGCCATCGCGGCGTTGCGCGCACGCGGCATCCGCACGGTGATGCTATCGGGCGACAAGGCCGAGGTAGCCGGGAGCATCGCCCGCGAAGTCGGCATCGATACGGTGATCTGCGAGGTCAAGCCGGACGGCAAGGCCTACTGGATCGCCAAACTGCAGCGCGAACGCGACGAGGCCGCCGCCAAGTCCGCGGATGGCGCCTCCCGCACGGCCGCGCAATCCCGCACTCTGATTGCGATGGTGGGCGACGGCATCAACGACGCCCCCGCGCTGGCCCAGGCGGATCTCGGCATCGCCATCGGCACCGGCACGGACGTGGCGATGCAGTCGGCGGACGTGACCTTGATGAGCGGCGACTTGCGCGGCGTCATCAAGACCATCAACCTGTCCAACGCCACGATGCGCAACATCCGCGAGAATCTGGGGTGGGCGTTCGGCTACAACGTCATCGGCATTCCGGTGGCCGCCGGCGCACTCTACCCGTTCACCGGCTGGCTGTTGAGCCCGATGATCGCGGGTCTGGCGATGGCGTTGAGCTCGGTGTGCCTGGTGCTGAACGCGAACCGGCTGCATGGGGCGAATATCAACGTGGGTGCTGCCGATAGCACCGCTGGCTCGGGCAACAGCACGGCGGATATCGAATCAGCCGGATCGGCCGAATCAGCCAACGCCGCCAACATCACCGGCTCCACCACATCCAACGCGCCTCACGAGCCGACCATCATCATCGACGATCGCACCACGCTGAATCCAACCAATCACGTATCCGACCAATCCAATAATCCAACCAACAAGGAGAACACTATGGATATGGGAATGCACATGCACCACGTCACCCCGACCGACGGCGAAACCGCCACCGACCCGGTGTGCGGCATGACCGTGGCGGTGAATGCCGACGCGATCACGCGCGAGTATGAGGGCAAGCCCTATTACTTCTGCGGCGAACACTGCGCCACGAACTTCATGAAGGCCCCGCAGGTGTTCCTGGAGCAGTAGTCTCTGCGTTTACCTGATTCAACGACAATGGCCTCCGCCCAAAACGAGCGGAGGCCATTTGCATGCATGAATCAATCAACGAATCAGCTGGCGAAGAAGAACACGTACAGCCAGACACCGATAATGGCACCGACAATCGGGGCCACAACCGGGATCCAGGCTTCGCCCCAGCGGGAGGTGCCCTTGTTCGGAATCGGCAGGATGGCGTGCAGCAGTCGCGGCATGAGATCACGGGCCGGGTTCAGGCCAGGGCCGGTCGGGCCACCCATGGAGGTCACGAGGCCCCACACAATGAAGCCGACCACGATGGAGGATGCGGCGTCGTCGGCCTTGCCCCACGGCAGCGTCAGGCAGCACAGTGCGCCGAACACCAGCACGAGCGTGCCGAACATCTCGTTGAGGAAGTAGTTGACCTTCTTGTTGTCCGCGTCAGTGGTGCAGAAGGTGCCCAGAATCGCCTCGGCGTCCTCGGTCTCCTGGTAGTGCGGGTAGTAAGTGATGTAGACGATGAGCTGGCCAAGCAGGGCGCCGAGCAGCTGGGCGACGATGTACGGCAGCACTTCATTCCAGGGGAACAGGCCGTTGATGGCCTGAGCAAGGGTCATGGCCGGGTTGATATGAGCGCCGGATACGCCACCGAACATGAGCACCGGGAACATGACGCCGAAGCCATAGCCCATGGCGATGTTCAGCCAGCCGGCGTGGTGGCCCTTGGTGTTCTTGAGCTCGACGTTGGCCACGGAGCCGTTGCCGAAGATCATCAGAATGGCGGTGCCGAAGAACTCGGCGGCCAGCTTGGTAAAGAGAGGATAATCCACTGCTTCTTCTTTTCTCTTCGCCGCGCAACAGGCATGGCTGACTGTTCACGGCATTCTGTGTGATTGGAAATCCGTTCGCGGAGCCGGCGACGCGATTTACGCTGGGCGCGAAAGCAAACGTGGCGATTGTACACTTTGCCCCACGACGAAATGCCGGCAGGATGCGATGTCGAATGTCCAGCCGAATGCAATGCCCAGAAAGCCACCGGAATCAGCCGAAGCGACCTTGACTCTCAGTGGTTGCGAATGACGTTGCGCAGGGGTAGGACGCTGGTGGGCGAGACGGACAGTTCGTCGATTCCTAGGCACAGGAACGTATCGGTCAGGCTCAGGTCTGCGCCAAGCTCGCCGCAGATGCCGCACCAGATGCCATGACGATGGGCAGCCTCGATAGTCATCTGGATCATGCGCAGCACAGCTGGTGAATGCGGGTCGGCAAAGCGTTCGAGACTCGGGGTCTGACGGTCACAGGCCAGCGTGTACTGGGTCAGGTCGTTGGTGCCGATGGAGAAGAAATCGACTTCGGCGGCCAGCTCGTCGGCAGATCGGAAGAGCACACGTC
>ERZ810555.195-NODE-195-length-11933-cov-6.19406_pt1 | contig 11933 bp, 10 predicted proteins | sample MGYA00520328_ERZ810555 | MGnify/ENA primary metagenome ERZ810555 (study PRJEB31588, sample SAMN03399021) | human gut metagenome | study: EMG produced TPA metagenomics assembly of the PRJNA231909 data set (A prospective, longitudinal analysis of the...
CTGGAGTTCAGACGTGTGCTCTTCCGATCTGGGGTATAATGAATCAGAACAGAGGTTTGCCTTACGCCCGGAAGGAAGAAAATGCGAGCGGGGAAAGACCTCTAAAACAATGTGGAGGTTTTAATTATGAGACTGGATATGATTTCCCGCCGCCGTTTCCTCAAGAGCGCTGGTGTTGCGGCTCTGGCTGTTGCCGCAGCAGGTGTGCTGGCAGGCTGTGATGGTAATAGCAGCAGTAAGGTCCCCGATACGGAAGTTCCGGATGTGCCTGGCACGACGAGCAAGAAGGTCAAAATTATCTTTGCCGATGTTGACAATGGCGGCGCAGGCGTTGGAAATGGCGGCGATTATTATGAGCATTCCGTTCTGAAGGATGCTACCGTCGTTGACCCCAAGAGCATTCCTGCGGACAAGATCCCGCAGGGCTATGAGCTGGCCGACACTACTCCGGTCAATATCATTGACAATGGTAACACGCTTTTGGCTATCGTTCAGGTGAAAAAGACGGTCGATACTTCGATCAATGTCAGAGTTACCTTGCAGCTCATCAACGGTACTGCTGCTGACAACCAGCGCGAGCTGGTTGTTAAGATGCCCGGTGATGCAGCATATATCTCTACGGACGACATCACTCTGCCTGAGGATTTGATTTGGGCACCCGGTATGGAAGGCGAAAAGCGTCCGATTGGCAGAGCTATCTTCCTGGTTAAGAAGGTTTGATTTCCGAATTTGCATCTCATAGAGCAACGAAAATTCCTTCAATAATTCCCGATACATGCAGAGAGGCTTCCCCTTCGAGGGGAGGCCTTTTTGCGTCCGGGAAGTTATGATTCACAAACCGTTCATTGTGTTTTGTCGGGCAGGATGATACAATAGAGAAAAATCCAGAAAACGCAAAGGAGCAAGACCATGAAACAATATCCCGGCTACACCCTCGTCAAGCGCGAGGACTGCCCCGAACAGCACGGAACGCTGACCGTGCTGACCCATGACGTCAGCGGGGCGGCTGTCCTGCTGGTGGAGAACGACGACGACAACAAGGCCTTCGGCATCGGCTTCGGCACCTTCCCCGCCGACGACACCGGCGTGTTCCACATCCTCGAGCACTCGGTGCTGGCAGGCAGCGAGAAGTACCCGGTGAAGTCGCCGTTTTTGCAGCTGCTCAAGAGCAGCATGGCGTCCTTCCTGAACGCCATGACCTTCCCGGACAAGACGGTATATCCCTTCGCTACCCCCAACGAGACGGACTTCAAGAACCTGATGGACGTCTATCTCAACGCGGTGTTCTGCCCGCTGGCCATGGTGGACAAGGGCGTGTTCGAGCAGGAGGGCTGGCACCGGGACGAAGACGGCACGGTGAGCGGCGTCGTCTACAACGAGATGCAGGGGGCGCTGGCGACGCCGGACGCACAGCTGCAGAACGCTCTGAGCCGGGCAATGTTCCCGGATACGGCTTACGGCTTCGTCTCCGGCGGCGACCCGGCGTCCATTCCGGCGCTGACCTATGAGAAGTATGTGCGGGTCTACCGCCGCCACTACAGCGCCGACAACTGCTGCATCACCCTCTACGGAAAGATGGATATGGCCGAGAAGCTGGCCTTCCTCGACGAGCAGTATCTGAGCCGTATGCCCAAGAGCGCCAGCCGCCCCCGCCTGACGGTGCAGGACGAGCAGGTCGGTGCGAAGCGGAATATCCCGTACTATACCGAGAAGCCGGAGCCGGACGAGGCTCAGTGTGCGCTGGCGTGGTACACCGGTGCGTTCAGCGACCGGGAGCGCCAGCTGGGCGTGGAGATCCTGCTGGACGCCCTGCTGGGGACGAACCAGGCGCCTCTGAAAGCCGCCCTGCTGGAAGAAAAACTGGGCGCGGACATCGACGTGGGCTTCGATGACAGCACGCTGCAGCCGACCTTGGAGCTTGTGCTCCGGGGCGCGACGGAAGAGTCGGCGGGCAGGTTTGCCGCCGCTGTGCGCAAGGCCGTGGACGGCATCCTCGAGAAGGGCATCCCCGAGGAGCTTCTGATGGCAAGCCTCAACTCCACCGAGTTCGCTTCCCTTGAGCGGCCGGGCAGCATCCCGGACGGTGTGCTGGACGCCATCAATGCATCTGCCGGATGGCTCCACACCGGCGACCCGGCCCTGCTGCTCCACACGAACGCTCTGTTTGCTTCCCTGCGGGAAAAGCTGGAACAGGGCTGGTTCAATGAGCTGCTGCGGGAGCTGTTCGCGCCTGCGCCGGTGGAGATCATCCAGGTGCCGACCCTGCCCAGGAAAGAGGAAGAGGGGCGCGCCGCCCGCACCGACGGCAAGCTGGTGCTGGACCATCCGCTGACAGCCGCCGACCTCGGCGAGGGCAAAAAGCAGACACCGGGCAGCAGGGAGCTGCTGGCGGGTGCAGAGCTGCTGCACCACCCCTCGGCAGGCAATACCTACCTGTACCTTTACTATGATCTGGGCGGCATGGCACCGGAAGACATGTCCTGCCTGCAGCTGCTCACGGATGTCATGGATGAGCTGGACACCGAAAAGCACACGGCCCGGGAACTGAACACTCTGCGGAACACCTGGCTGGGAAGCAGTGGTGCGTGGATGGACTGCTGGACGGGACAGCAGGAAGGCAGGCCCTGCCACGCCAAGCTCATCGTGGGGATGAGCATGCTGGAACGCAGCCTCGAAAAGGCTGTGGAGCTGGGCAGCGAGTGGCTGTATGAGACAAAGTTCAGCGGCCCGCAGGCCGAAGCTGCGATGGAGCGGGTGGCAAGCCAGCAGAAGCTGCTCATGGAGCAGAAGTTCCTGCGGGAGGGCCAGGTCTTCGCCGCCATGCGGGCGGCGGCACATTTCTCGGTGGAATCCGCACTGAGTGAGCGCTGCAACGGCGTGAGCTACTACCACTATCTCTGTGAGCTGCTGGAAAAGGCCGACTGGACCGCTCTGGGCAAAAAGATGGAAGAGCTGTGGAAGAGCGTGCTGAAAAAGAACGCCCTGACCGTCAGCCTCCACGGCAGCGATGCGGCGCTGGATACCCTGAAAAAGCTTCTGCCGGGCAGTGCCTTCGCGGCAGAAAAGCGCGGCGAGGCAAAGCCCTGCACGGAGGAGCTGACAGCCCCGGTGAACGAGGCCTTCATCATCGACGGCGGTGTGAACTACGATGTGCTGGTCTGGCCCATGGAGCGGCGGCTGGAGCGGAAGGTGCTGGCCCGGGTGATGAGCTACGAGTATCTGTGGCACAACATCCGCGAGGTGGGCGGCGCGTACGGCACCGGCATGGTGACCCAGAACGACGGCACCGAATATCTCTACACCTACCGCGACCCGCACCTGAAAGAAAGCTATGAGACTTTCGCAAAGGGGCCGGCAGAACTGGCGGGCCGCGACTACACCGAGAAGGACATGAACGAGTTCATCGTGGGCGCGGCAGCAAAGCTGGACACCCCGCGCAAGCCCCGGGAAGAGGCTGCGTCCACCGACTGCAAATATTTCTGCGGCATCACCGACGAGATGACTGCCGCCGAGCGCAAGAGCCTGTGCAGTGTGGATGCTGCCGCCCTCAAGGCCGAGGCGGCGGACCTGTCGGCCCGGATGGAGAAGGGCGTGCGGGTGGTCTTCGGCAGCAAGGAGGCTGTGGAGGCCGCAAAGGAGCTGTTTGACCGGGTGGAGACCCTGTAAAAATACGCAGAGAGTCTCCCGGAGACTTTGCGCAGAAAATTGAGTGAAAGATCCCCTGTCTGTGGAAAAGAACACAGGCAGGGGATTTTTGCCGCTTTGAAATATTACTTATAGGATAAAATATACAGTAAAATACAAATCTGAGGGCAAAAAGTATGGACTCCTGCGGCGGAGAAAAGCGTGGTATCCTTTTGCCAGCGACAGAACGAAAGGAAGTGAGAACACAGGATGGGGCAGGAAAAGCAGGCTGCGGCCAAGGGACAGGAAAGTCTCCGGAAAGCCACCGACACCCTGAGCACCATGCTGGCGCAGGAGGTGAAAGATTTGAACGCCCGCCAGCGCGCGGCCCGCAGAGAGAACAGCACCGACCCCGGCATCATGAAGGGACTGAAAGAAGCGACTGCCGTGCTGAAAGATCTGGCGGGCGTGTCGAAGACCCTGAACGACCAGGGGGTGGACGCAGAAGGGCGGGAATGCGGTGTGGTGCTGCTGCCGCCGGTGGAGGATGTATGACGACAGAAAACAAGAATGCGGGCGTCGTGTGGAGGCCTCAGCCGAGGCAGAGGGAATTTATGCGGAGGCCGGAGCCGGAAGCACTTTACGGCGGCGCGGCAGGCGGCGGTAAGAGCGACGCCCTCGTCATCGAGGCGCTGCGGCAGGTACACATTCCGCACTACCGGGCGCTCATCCTCCGCAAGACCTATCCGCAGCTTTCCGACCTCGTGGACAAGAGTCAAAGCTATTACCGCCGGGCCTTTCCGGAGGCGCAGTACAACGCCACGAGCCATGTGTGGGTCTTCCCCAGCGGGGCGAAAATTTACTTCGGCTCGATGCAGTACACCAAGGACCGGACGAACTATCAGGGCAAAGCTTTCGATTTCATCGGGTTCGACGAGCTGACCCACTTCGAGTGGGAGGAGTACAGCTACATGATGAGCCGCAACCGCCCCACCGGCCCCGGCACCCGGGTGTATCTGCGGGCCACCACCAACCCCGGCGGGGTGGGCCACGGCTGGGTGAAGGCGCGGTTCATCACGCCCGCCCCGCCCGGCACCCCCATCGTGGAGGAATACCCGGTGCGGATGCCGGACGGCACCGAAAAGGTGCTGCGGCGGGCGCGGGTGTTCATCCCGTCCAGCATCTTCGACAACCCCGCCCTGCTGGAAAATGACCCGGACTATCTGGCCAGCCTTGCGGCCATGCCGGAGGCCGAAAAGCAGGCGCTGCTCTACGGCAGCTGGGACAGCTTTTCGGGGCAGGTGTTCACCGAGTGGCGGAACGACCCGAACCACTACCAAGACCAGCGCTGGACCCACGTCATCGCGCCGTTCACCATCCCGAAGCACTGGAAGATCTACCGGGGCTACGATTTCGGCTTTTCGAAGCCGTTCTCGGTGGGGTGGTACGCGGCGGACGAGGAAGGGCGGCTCTACCGCATCAAGGAGCTGTACGGCTGCACCGGACGCCCCAACGAGGGTCTGCGCATCGACCCGGTGGAGCAGGCACGGCGCATCCGGGAGGCCGAGCAGAACGACCCGGTGCTCCGGGGCAGAGTCATTCAGGGCATCGCCGACCCGGCCATCTTCGACGAGAGCCGGGGCGAGAGCATCGCCGCCATGATGGAGCGGGGGCCGAACTTTCTGCACTGGATGCCCGGCGACCACACCCGTCTGGCGGGCAAGATGCAGATGCACTACCGGTTGAATTTTGACGGCGAGGGCAGGCCGATGCTGCAGGTGTTCAATACCTGCAAGCACTTCATCCGCACCATCCCGAACCTCGTGTACGACGAGAGCAATGTGGAGGACATCGACACCCGGCAGGAAGACCACATCTACGATGAGTGCCGCTATGTGCTGATGGAAAATCCCATCTCGCCGCCCCGGCATACATCGGCCCCGCCGGTGCTGGATGACCCGCTGGAGCTGCATCGGAAGGCGAAGTTTCTGAGGGTGTAAAGGCTCTCCCTTTGGGAGAGCTGGCGAGCGAATGCGAGACTGAGAGGGCGAGGATGCTGACGGCGAAGTACAGACCCGACGATAGTATCACTCTGACAAAGGGGCTGCCTATCACTGTGCGGCGGCTCTCGGGAGACAGGCTTGCCCTCTCCGTCACCTGCGGTGACACCTCTCCCAAAGGGAGAGGCATTGGCAGGCCGGTCAACTTTGTGTGAGATGGAACAAAGCCCGATGGGGCGTGAACGACAAAGCCCTGCAACAGAGGGCAGGAAGGAGAAAAACTATGGATGAAGCAACAAAACTGCCCATCGGGCCGGAAGAGGTGGCTGAGGCCGCGCAGATCCTGCAGCGGTACAAGGCGGGCAAGGCCGCGCTGGACAAGCGCCTGGTGGACAACGAACTGTGGTTCCGGATGGGACACTGGAAGAACTACCAGAACCCCATGATGGAGGGCAAACCCCAGCCGTCCAGCGGCTGGCTGTTCAACTCCATCGCCAACAAGCATGCCGACGCGATGGACAACTACCCCAGTCCCAACGTCCTGCCCCGTGCCGAGGACGACGAGGCAGCGGCACAGGCGCTTTCCAGCGTGCTGCCCGTGGTGCTGGAGCAGGCGGACTATGAGCAGGTGTACAGCGACACCTGGTGGCGCAAGCTCAAGCAGGGGACCGGCGTCAAGGGCGTGTTCTGGGATCCGGAGCAGCGGGGCGGTGTGGGCGAGATCGCCATCCGGCCCATGAACCTGCTGATGCTCTACTGGGAGCCGGGCGTGGAGGATATTCAGGAGTCGCCCCACTTTTTCTCGCTGAGTCTGGCCGACACGGCTCAGCTGGAAAGCCGCTGGCCCCAGCTGGCCGGACACACTGCCAGCGTGCTGGACGTGCCGCATTACATCCACGACGGCGGCCTCGACACCAGCGACAAGAGCGTCGTGGTGGACTGGTACTACAAAAAGCTCTCCCCCGAGGGCAGGAGTGTCCTGCACTACTGCAAGTTCTGCAATGGCGTGGTGCTCTACGCCAGCGAGAACGACCCGGCGCTGGCCGAAAGAGGCTTCTACGACCACGGCAGGTATCCCTTTGTGTTCGACGCGCTGTTCATGGAAGAGGACAGCCCGGCGGGCTTTGGGTACATCGATGTGATGAAGGAGTGCCAGACCGCCATCGACAAGATGAACCACGCCATGGACGAGAACGTCCTGCTCTCGTCCCGCCAGCGGTATGTGCTGAGCGACACGGCGGGCGTCAATGAGGAAGAGCTGACGGACCTGTCGCGGGACATCATCCATGTGGTGGGACGGCTGAACGACGACAGCTTCCGGCCGTTGCAGACGGCGGGTCTGCAGGGCAACAGCCTGAGCTACCGCAACAGCCGCATCGAGGAGCTGAAGGAGATCAGCGGAAACCGCGACATGACCCAGGGCGGCACCGCAGGCGGCGTGACGGCAGCTTCGGCCATCGCGGCCTTGCAGGAGGCGGGCTCGAAGCTCAGCCGGGATATGCTCAAGAGCGCTTACAGGGCATTTGCCAAAGAGTGCTGCCTTATCATCGAGCTGATGAGGCAGTTCTACGACGAGGAGCGCATCTTCCGCATCACCGGCAAGAGCGGCGAGAGCGAGTTCGTCCGCTTTTCGGGCCAGGTGCTCCGCGCCCAGCCTGCAAGAGTCGTGGGCGGCGTGGAGCTGGGCAGTCATGAGCCGGTGTTCGACATCGTGGTGAGCGCGGAGAAAAAGTCCACCTTCTCCCGCCTCTCCCAGAACGAGACGGCCAAGGAGTGCTATCAGCTGGGCTTTTTCGCCCCGGCCAACGCCGACGCCGCGCTGGCGGCGCTGGAAATGATGGACTTTGAGGGCATCGAAAAGGTTCGCCAGCGGGTGCGCCAGAACGGCACCCTCGCCCAGCAGCTGGCACAGATGCAGGCCCAGATGACTCAGCTGACGGGCCTGCTGGAAGTGCAGAAAAAGTCCGAGGCCCCCAAGCTCAGCGGCCCGGCACAGGAGCTGAGCACGGCCGCGATGGCGAGGGCGATGAAGACGCAGAAAGGAGAAATGAGATGATAAAAGTAAACTACACCGAGCTGGACGGCCCGGCAGGCCCCACCTGCCGGCTGGAAGCTTCGGGCCACGCGGGCTATGCCCCCGCCGGGCAGGACATCGTGTGTGCGGGGGCCAGCACCCTGATGCAGACCCTCTGCGCCCTGCTGGCGGGCGAGGAAGGCACCAGGAGCGGCGTGTGGGACGAGCCGGACGGCCCGCGTCTGGCCGTGACGGCGGCAGCACCCCAGAAGCCGTGGGTGGAGGGGGCGTTCGAATTTGCAAAGGCGGGCTTTGCTCTGCTGGCAGAACGCTACCCGGACAATGTCCGCTTCGCCGATTTGAGCGGACGGGGAGAACAGTCGATGGTGGATCTGCAGCTCTTTGCCTCGGAGGGCGGCGATGCCGCCGCCCCCTCCGCTCCTGCCCTCAGCCATGCACAGGCTCAGCAGGCCATCGCCTCCGGGACGATGAAGGCGGATGAGGGCCGGGAAGCTTCGGATGTGCCGACACCGCAGGAGCCGGAAGAGCGTCCTGCACCGCCCGAACGCCCTGCGCCGCTGCCGCCCATCCCGGGCCTGAGAGAGGGCGCAAACACCGTCCGCGCCCTCCACGCCCGCTGGGCGGCGGAAGAGGCGATGCTTCGCCGGGATATGCCGGATTTTTCGCTCAAGCAGGAGCTGGCGAACCCCGAGATGCGCCGCCTGATGGAGCTGCCCGGGATGCGGATGGGGGACGCCTACCGTCTGGCTCACTACAACGACGCTCTGCGTCAGACCGCCCAGACCGTGGAGCAGGGCGTTGTGGAGCGCATCCGCCAGCGTTCGGCCCGCCCGGCGGAAAACGGCACCAGCCCCGGCGGTGCGGCCATCACCCGGGCCGATGTGGCCAGCATGACCCGCGCCCAGCGTGAGGCACTGGAACGCCGTGCGATGCACGGGGTGAAGATCAGTTTTTGAAAATTTTGATACAGAAAGGACAAATGACATGAAAAGCTACAACCTGAAGATGGACCTCCAGCTCTTTGCCGACCCTTCTGCCAGCCTGCAGAACACCACCGGCACCATGACCAACGAGATGAAGACCTTCTACGAGAAGCGCCTTATCGACCAGGCAGAGCCCCGTCTGGTGCATGACCAGTTCGCGGACTACTATCCAGTACCCCAGAACGGCGGCAAGACCATTGAGTTCCGCAAGTACGACAGCCTGCCCAAGGCCGATACCCCGCTGACCGAGGGCGTGACTCCCAACGGCCAGACCCTGAACGTGACCACCATCACCAGCGACCTGCACCAGTACGGCGGCTGGACCCCGCTCACCGATGTGCTGCAGATGACGGCCATCGACAACAATGTGGTACAGGCCACCCGCGTTCTGGCAAGCCAGGCGGGCCGCACCATGGACAGCATCACCCGCGATGTGCTGGCCGGCGGCACCAACGTCATCTATGCGCCGAGGCTTTCCGCAGACGGCACCGAGACTGCCGTCACCAGCCGCAAGGCGCTGGACAAGAGCTGCACCCTGACCCCGAAGCTGTTCTTCCAGGCGGCGGCACAGCTGGGCGCGATGAACGCTGACCCCATCGGCGACAGCTACATCGCCATCATCCATCCCTACGCCGCCTACGACCTCAAGACCTGCAAGGAGTTCATCGAGGCCCACAAGTACGCCGACCCCGACACCATGTACCGCGGCGAGATCGGCAAGCTGGGCAACATCCGCTTCATCGAGACCAGCGAGGCAAAGATCTGGAAGGACGCTACCTGCCCGGAGGGTCTGGCCGTCTTCGGCACCCTCGTGCTGGGCGCCCACGCCTACGGCGTCACCGAGCTGGAAGGCGGCGGCCTGGAGCACATCGTCAAGCAGCTGGGCTACGGCGACGATCCGCTGAACCAGCGCGCCTCTGTGGGCTGGAAGGGGATGCGCGCCGCCGAGCGTCTGGTGGAGCAGTACATGGTGCGCATCGAGAGCGTGTCCAGCTATTCCACCACTGCGGCGGCAAACTGAGCCCTCTCAGTCACCTGCGGTGACAGCTCTCCCAAAAGGGGCAACGATTTCGACCGCCGCCAGCGGCGGAAACAGGGAGAAATTGTTGGGGCAGCGGCCAGCAGGATGCAAGCAACAGCGAAGCAGACGCTGGGAGCCGCAACCCGGGTGCGAAGCACCCATTGGCAGGCCGGGCTGCTTTGAGCTGGACGAGAAAGGCTCAGTAAAAACAGAAAAGGGTGGGCCTTGTTTACGAGGGCAGGTCCATCAGAAAGGAGAAGCTATGGCAGAAAAGAAGAATGTCCGCATCCGGCTGTTCAAGGATAACAGCCGGTACAAGGGCGATCTGTTCGTGAGCGTCAACGGCGTGAACTACAAGATCCGCCGGGGCGTGGAGGTGGAAGTGCCGCCTGAGGTGGCCGAGGTGCTGGAACACAGCCAGCAGCAGGACGAGTACACCGCCGCCCGCATCGCTGCGGCAGAGACTGCGGCCCAGTAAAATAAGACAACGCGGCCCGGCAGAAACGGCGGAGAAGGCCGCTTCTGCCGGGCCTTTTTGGAAAAAGCGAAAGGAGGCTTTTTATGACGGTAGGAGAAGCGATGGAACGGGCCGAAGAGCTGCGCCCGGGCAGCCGTGTCGCGGCCCGCACCCGGCAGCGCTGGCTGTGCGAGGCGGACGGGATGCTGCGGGAGAAATTTTTCCGGCCCAGCAGCGCCGACAGCCGGGAGGGCGTGGGCGCGGACATTGCGTGGGACAACGGTCTGCGGGATGACGACGTGCTGCTGGTGCCGCCGCCCTTCGACAGCCTGTACCCGCACTATCTGTGCGCCATGACGGACGCCGCGCTGGGCGAGAACGACCGGTACGCCGGTGAGCAGGCCCAGTACAACAGCATCTTAGCCGAACTGGCCGCGTGGCTGCGGCGGAAGAATCTGCCCGCCCGGGGCTGCAGCTGGCGCTGGTAAGGAGGGAGAAAGATGATACTTTCGAACCGGAACGGCCTGAAAAACACCCGGAATATGCTGCGGGTGTTCGGCGGGCTGAACGAGACGTACAGCTGCACCGAGGCAGAGTACAGCGCGGGCATCAACTTTTCGGCCCGGAATTTCCCGGCCCTGAGCACCCGTCTGCCCCGGCGGAAGCTGCGGGAGGAAGCAGACCTGAACGGGCTGTATCACCTGAACGGCCTGTTGACCGTCTGCGGCAGAGACCTCGTCTACACGCCGGATGACACGGATGAGATGAAAGTGACTCTGAAAGACGCCGTGGAGGACGGCAGGAAAACGCTGGTGGGCATCGGAACGAGGATCCTGATCTTCCCGGACAAGCTGGCTTTCGACACTGCCAGCCGGAAGGTGAGCGCTCTGGGCGCGGTGTGGTCGGGCAAAAACACCAGCGTGGAGTTTGCACCCTGCGACGCGGAGGGCAAGGTCTACGAGGTGAGCGGCTGCGGCCCTGCTGAGCCCGACAAGCCGACGGACGGTCAGCTTTTCCTGCGGGTGGAAGACCCGGAAAAGCCATGGAGCAGCGAGAGCACGCTGGAAGTATATAGTAAGGCGTCCGGCAACTGGTCGGCGGTGGTGCTGGACTACTGCCGCATCTCGGCAAAGGGGGTGGGGACAGACTTTGCGGCAGAGGACACCGTGACCCTCACCGGCTCTGCAGCGGAACAGGCCGGACAGTGGAGCGAGCTGGACGGCGACCGCATCGTCTACGACGCCGGCGCAGATGCTCTGCGCGTCAAGGCCGACCCCGGCGGCGAGTGGTTCTATGGCCGTCTGACCCGTACCGGCGCAGCGGTAAGATGGGTGAGTCTGGACGGCAGCGTCAGCCGGGAGTTCGTCTCGGCAGAGGTGGTGGAGCTGGAACGCCGGGTGCCGGACATGGACTACCTGACCGAGTGCGACAACCGGGTGTGGGGATGCTCCAACAAGGAGAATGTCATCTATGCCTGCAAGCTGGGCGACCCCACCAACTGGTTCTCCTACCGGGGCATTGCCGCCGACAGCTATGCCGTGACCGTGGGCAGCGACGGGGCATTTACCGGCGCGGCTACCTGTATGGGATACGCGCTTTTCTTCAAGGAAAACACCCTTCACAAGCTTTACGGCTCCAAGCCCTCGGATTTCCAGCTCAGCAGCCTGCGCTGCCGGGGCGTGGCAAAGGGCGCTGCCCGGAGCCTCTGCGTCATCAACGAGACGCTTTATTATCTCTCGCCCGACGGCGTGATGGCCTGGGACGGCAGCATCCCCACCAAAGTCTCGACGGCCCAGATCGGAAGAGCACACGT
>ERZ810555.225-NODE-225-length-10605-cov-3.829_pt1 | contig 10605 bp, 9 predicted proteins | sample MGYA00520328_ERZ810555 | MGnify/ENA primary metagenome ERZ810555 (study PRJEB31588, sample SAMN03399021) | human gut metagenome | study: EMG produced TPA metagenomics assembly of the PRJNA231909 data set (A prospective, longitudinal analysis of the...
GTGTGAAGCAGGGCATTTTCCGTGATGATGACGGAGTTCGCTCGCACGGGTAAAACCTCGACGGTCGTGCTGCCGAGCGACTTTTCGCAGTCGGCCTCGATGTTCGAGCAGATGCTGACCGCCAGCAAAGTTCAAAACGATTCGAAGGAGTAGACGCGCGTGAAATACACCGTCGTTTGCGTCGGTAAGCTCAAGGAGCGCTTTTGGAAGGACGCGTGCGCTGAGTACACCAAGCGCCTAGGTGCCTATGCCAAGGTTGATATCCGCGAGGTGGCCGATATCGACCCGGCTAAGGCGGGCGGCGTGGATGCCGCGCGCGACAAGGAGGGGGCGGCGATTCTTGCTGCCCTGCCGTCTCGAGCGCATGTGATCCTGCTGGCCATTGAGGGCAAAGAGCGCTCGAGCGAGGAGTTTTCGGCGAGGCTCGACGATCTTATGCTGCGAGGCAGCAGCGACATCGCCTTTGTGATTGGCGGATCGGACGGCGTGAGCGATGACGTGCGCGCACGAGCCGACGAGATGCTCAGCTTTGGACGCATTACCTTGCCGCATAACCTGGCGCGTGTGGTGCTGCTAGAGCAGATTTACCGTGCCTGCAAGATCAGCCGTGGCGAGCCGTATCACAAATAGGTCGGCAATACGAAACAATGGCGTGGGACAATACCTTTCGTTTTGAGGAATGTGTCTGAAAGGACTATGAGATATGAAGATTGGATTTGTCGGTTTTGGCAATATGCCGAGCGCTATGGCCGATGGCTGGATCGCTGCCGGTGTAGCTGCGAGCGACATGTGCGCCTGTGCGGGTCGCTACGACGCACTGGTTGAGCGCTGCGAGGCGCGCGGCATGGCCGCCTGCCACGATGCCGCCGAGGTTGTCGCCGCATCCGATATCGTGGTCGCTGCGGTCAAACCGTACATGATCGAGAAGGTATTCGCCCCGCTCAAGGATGCTCTTGCCAAAAAGGTCGTTCTGTCGGTTGCCTGGACCTGGGACAGTGCCAAGTGGGAGCAGGTCCTGCCGGGCGTCGCGCATATCTCGACGGTGCCCAACACACCGGTTTCGGTGGGCGAGGGCGTCATCGCTTGCGAGAAGGCTTCCACGCTTAGTGATGAGCAGAGCGCAGTGGTGCTTGATCTGCTTGGCAAACTCGGTGCGGTGGTCGAGCTCGATACGAGTCTGCTGTTTGTGGGCGGCACGGTGGGTGGTTGCGCTCCGGCATTTGTCGCCATGGCAATCGAGGCCCTGGGCGATGCGGCGGTCAAGCACGGTATCCCGCGTGCCGATGCCTATCGCATTGTGAGCCAGATGGTGTTGGGTACGGCAAAGCTGCAGCTTGCAACTGGCCAGCATCCTGCGGCGATGAAGGATGCCGTATGCTCGCCCGGTGGTGCCACCATCAAGGGCGTCGTTGCGCTCGAGGACGCCGGCATGCGCAGCGCCCTGGTCAAGGCAATCGACGCAACTCTCCAGTAAAACCGACCAAAAAAAGGACGGGTTTATTTTTGGCAGGTATTTTCTGCGGTTTTGTCCTTTTAGCGAAAAGCGCCCCGCAACTGGCTCAATTCCAGTTGCGGGGCGCTTGCGTTTGCTCAGATAAAACAGACCAAAATAAACCTGTCCCTTTTTGGCAGGTTAGTCCCAGAAGCTGTCTTCCTCATCCTCGGACTTGGGTCCGCGGTCGACGTACATCTTATGGGTACGCTTCTCCATTACAAAGGCAAGAATCGCAAATAACAGGATGCCGCCGGCGAAAAGGATGGCAAAACCGGTGCGGGTGCCAAACAAAAAGGAAAAAACTGCGTCCATTGGGTGCCTTCTTGCGTAGTTGAGTTGGGTCGTAAACGCTCATAAGTATATACTTGCCCATACATGTACAAGGTTGCAACCTAAATGGAATGTATATCGCCGGAGGATCTAATGCTTGATATCAAGTTTGTTCGCGAGAACCCCGATGCCATCGATGTCGCCATGGCTAACCGCCAGACGTCTTGGGATCGCGAGAAGTTCTTTGAGCTCGACGACGAGCGCCGTGCCGTCATCACCGAGGTCGAGGAGCTCCAGGCTACGCGCAATGCCGAGTCCAAGAAGATCGGCGCCCTGATGAAGGAGGGCAAGAAGGACGAGGCCGAGGCCGCCAAGGAGGCCGTGCGCGCCGTCAACGAGAAGATTGACGGTCTGGCCGAGCGCCGCACCGCTCTCGAGCAGGAGCAGTACGACTTCATGGCTCACCTGCCCAACATTCCGTGCGATGCCACCCCGTACGGTAAGGACGAGGACGAGAACATCGAGCGCCGTCGTTGGGGCACTCCGCGCGAGTTCGACTTCGACTTTAAGCCGCACTGGGATCTGGGCACCGACCTCGACATCCTCGACTTCGAGCGTGGCAACAAGCTCTCCGGCAGCCGCTTCACCGTTCTCGGTGGCGCCGGCGCCCGTCTTGAGCGCGCCCTCATCAACTTCTTCCTCGATACGCACACCAGCCGTGGCTTTAAGGAGTGGTGGCCGCCCATCGTCGTCAAGCGTCAGACCATGTTTGGCACGGGTCAGCTGCCCAAGTTCGAGGACGACGCCTATCACGTCTCGGGCGACAACTTCCTGATTCCCACCGCCGAGGTCGTGCTCACCAACCTGCACGCCGGCGAGGTCCTCGATGCCGACACCCTGCCGCGCCGCTACACCGCCTTCACCCCCTGCTTCCGCGAGGAGGCCGGTTCCGCCGGTCGCGACACCCGCGGCATTATCCGTCAGCACGAGTTCGACAAGGTCGAGATGGTCAAGTTCGCTAAGCCGGAGGAGTCCGACGAGGAGCTCGAGAGCATGACCGCCGAGGCCGAGTACCTGCTGCAGCAGCTGGGCCTTCCGTATCGCGTGATTAGCCTGTGCACCGGCGACTTGGGTTTCTCTGCCCGTCAGACCTACGACGTCGAGGTCTGGCTGCCGAGCTACAACGCCTACAAGGAGATCAGCTCCTGCTCCAACTGCGGTGACTTCCAGGCTCGCCGCGCCAACATCAAGTATCGCGACCCCGAGAACTTCAAGGGTTCGCGCTACCTGCACACTCTCAACGGTTCCGGCCTGCCGGCCGGCCGCACCATGGCCGCCATTCTGGAGAACTACCAGAACGCCGACGGCACCATCACGATCCCCGAGGTTCTGCGTCCTTACATGGGCGGTCTCGAGAAGATCGAGCCGGTCGCGTAACTTGGCTGCATAGGGGATTTGCGAGGGCGCTCCTTTTAGGGGCGCCCTTTTTGTGTGCGGCTATACCATGCCGTGCGGACAGCTCGATAGAAAACACACGAACAAACGTTCTGTATACATGCATTTACCTGCTATGCTTTTGCTAACTAAGAGCACGAGAAAGGGGATGTGATGGAGCTGTTCGACGAGCGGGTTGTGTTGTTCCAGAGCGATGAGGGCGGGGAGCATCTGCTGGTAACGTGCGAGCCGTCGGGTATGGGTGGCTTGGTGGTTCGGCAGACGAGTGAGGGACCATTGACGCAATGGTGCTATGAGGAGTCGCCGCATGTGGTCGAGACGTTTGTAGCGCATGAGGCGCTTGTTGTCCTTGAGCACTTCTATGGCGTTGGAACTTCTAATCAGGTGGGCCGAATGCTGAGCATCTCGTTTGCCGACTACGACTGTGCCCAACGGGTGCGGTCGCTTCTGGGGGAGCTTGGCGCCGGGTTCGATGTGATCGAAAAGCCAATCGATCGCACGAAAAGCGCTGATGCTCGTGGTGCAGCGTGACAAATTGCGGCCCGCGCGAAAAAAGTTTGAGATTTTGCTTGACTCTAACGAACTAAAGTGGTTTTATATGTCTTGCACTGCGGCGTTACCTCAGCTGGATAGAGGGTCTGACTACGAATCAGAACGTCATAGGTTCGAATCCTATACGCCGCACCAATCGAACTTAAAGCCTCCGGCAACGGGGGCTTTTCTTTTAAGCGGACGCCGCATGGATTCGAACCTCGGTCGAGGCGCGGGCGTAAAGAAAACGCGGAGCGTTTTTAGCCCGCGGGCGAGTCCGCCGGCAGGCGGGCGAAGCCGGTGCGGATCCGCACGACAACTTAATCAGCGCTCCGTAAAAATTTTCCAAATTGTTGCTTGACCCATCGAGGGCTCACGTGCATAATAATCCGTGCGTTGCGGCGTTACCTCAGCTGGATAGAGGGTCTGACTACGAATCAGAACGTCATAGGTTCGAATCCTATACGCCGCACCAATCGAACTTAAAGCCTCCGGCAACGGGGGCTTTTCTTTTAAGCGGACGCCGCATGGATTCGAACCTCGGTCGAGGCGCGGGCGTAAAGAAAACGCGGAGCGTTTTTAGCCCGCGGGCGAGCACGCCGGCAGGCGGGCGAAGCCGGTGCGGATCCGCGCAGCGGATGCGCGGAATCCTATACGCCGCACCATTTGAGATTAAAGCTCCCGGCAACGGGGGCTTTTCTTTTATGTAAGCACTGCATGGATTCGAACCTCGGTCGAGGCGCGGGCGTAAAGAAAACGCGGAGCGTTTTTAGCCCGCGGGCGAGCACGCCGGCAGGCGGGCGAAGCCGGTGCGGATCCGCGCAGCGGATGCGCGGAATCCTATACGCCGCACCATTTGAGATTAAAGCTCCCGGCAACGGGGGCTTTTCTTTTATGTCGCCGCTGCATGGATTCGAACCTCGGTCGAGGCGCGGGCGTAAAGCGGACTATTTCCCGTCGACTCGTGTAAGATTTCGAGTAGGTGTCGCGGCCCATCCGCGACCGCTCCTTCTCTAGACGACCGATCAGGGTGATACTTCGTGGCAGAGCGTCCGACATACAAGCTCAGGTTTCTCGATCCCAAGAAGCGCTTTCCGGCGATGCCCGAGCAGCCTGCGGGACGCTCATATGGCGTGGTCTGGAAACTCTTTGGCGAGGATCAGCATGAATCTTGTTATGTCGTCGAGTTCGTTGGCAAAAGTCATGTGTCGCTTTTGGGCTACGTAAGCGTTTCGGGTGAGGTGTACAAGGTGGACCGCCCCGTCAGCGAGGCTCCGCTGCCCAACGATCCCGACATGGAACTGGTCCTTGACGAGTCGGATTCCAGTATTGGTGAGATTATGGTAAGGAAAGCCAACGGTGCAATGCGCGCGTGTGCGCAAACTGCCGGCTCTCCCGAAGGCCCCATGCGCGAGCAGTCCGACCACGAGACATGGAATTCGACCCGCGCCCTTCCTTACGGTGAGTTCATGGCCTCGATGTTCTTGCGCTACGTGATATTTGCCAACTCCGAAAGCGCTATTGTGAACACGGCGGACGCCGGCGGACTCGACGAGGGTATGCAAAACGTTGTCGACAAGATCAAGCTCGTAAAGTTGCCCGAGCCGGTCGAGGTGTTTTTGGGCTTTAACACGTCACCGCTCCCCGATGCTATCGAGACGCTGCTTTACCGCGTTGACCATGCCGAGAATCCGAGCGGTATCGAGCGTTATGCCGCCGCACTTATGAGCGAGGTCGACTTGCCCCGTCTGCGCACCATTGCCGCCAAGTCCGAAATGAGCCTGGCGCGCATCGACCGGTCAAAGCTGTTTTATCTCAATTTTGATCGTAGCCTGCTGGATCAGGACGAGATTGACATGCTGCTCGCCATCGAGTGCCGTCTCAACCGCCTCTCCGGCATCCTTGAACGCATCGGGGCCGGATTGGTCCCTGCGGCATCCTCGCCGAGCCTTGAGGGCTGCGCGCTCTTTGATGCGTGGCATATCGCCAAGACGACCAACGATGTTCCCCGACTGCTCGATACGGCCTCGAGCGATAACCCGTGGGCCAAGCCGGGAACGGTTTCGTGCCAGCCGGGCGGCGAGTGGGACGTGCGCACCCGTTTTGCGCGAATCGTTGAGGCGCTTAACGTGGTCACGCGGCTCGACTATACCTATCGGGCAAACGTTGCCGAGGGGATTATGCTCGTTCGGTTTGGGCAGTCTGTCGTTGATGCCATGCCGCAACGTGAATACGACGCTCAAGATGACGCCTGGCGCGAGCTGGACGAGGATACGCGTGCGATCTGGGCCGCGGAGCACGATGCGCGCGTGGCACTCACGCTTGCGGCAGCGTGTTTTGCCGCAGGCACCTGCATCACGCGCTGCTATGTGCAGATTGCTGCTCCCGACAGTGAGCAGGGCGAGCGCGTTGTCGCAACGTATTCCTTTGGGCGCGCGGCCTATCTGGCCGATTGCGTGCCTGTCGCCAAGGATCTTGAGAGCATGGATATGGACGATATGCCGTGCAAGCGTGTGCTTGAGGCGTATGTGTCAACCGCTCCGGAGACGATTGAGCCTGCGGAGTTTCATGCTCGTCCGCGTGATGACCATCGCACGCTGACGCCGGCGCTGCGCGATCTGCTGCTTGCCGATACGGCTGACGAGTTGGAGGTCATGGAAGAGGACGACGACCCATACGTGGCTCGTGTTGTTGAATTGCGCGAGCAGGCAAAAGTCGACCGTACAGGTGCTTTTGAAGGCTTTTCCCGTCTTGTCGAGGAGTTGGAGGCTAAGTGCGCCGTCGCCGAGCTTTTGGCGACAGGTCCGGTTCAAACGCAGTTTTGCGATAACCAGCTGGTGCGCATGGTGTTACCGGTGTTGGAAGAAGACCGCTCTGTGCGAATTCTTCGTGCGCCCGATGCGCTGTACTTTGCCCAGCACGAGATCTGCAGCTTTTACGCCGAGCAAGAGGACTTTGAACGAGCACTGCCCGAGGTGCGCCATCTTTACGATCTGGCGCGCTCGTCCATGCAATCGCACTTTGCGCTCATCAACGTTCTTGCGCGTCTGGAGCGCTTTGACGAGATTATCGAGGTGGCGCGCCACGGCCTACGTATTGCCAGCGATCGCTCTGCAATCGGCTACCTGTTCTATCGCCTGGCGTTTGCCTATTGGAATTGCGATCAGCTCGACCTTGCGCTGGCTTGTTACCGTCTGGTGCCACGTGGCGAGGAGTCGGGCAGCAGCGCGCTGGAAGAAATGCAGGGCCTTATGAACGAGATGGGCGTCAGCGAGCCTCCGACGTTCGAGGAAGCGGTCGAGACCATTCGCAAGGCTGGACTCGAGCTGCCGCCAGTGTCCGCCGTGACGAATCAGCTGGCAGATGCCGCTGTTCAACTGGTCGACAACGGCTTCTTTTTCCTGGCACGCGGTTGCATCTTCCAAATGTGGCGCACCATGGGCAACGACGAGCTCGGCTCCCTCAACCGCTCGCTGGGGTAGGCGAAGCTTCCAATGAGGAAAGGATGCTAGGCAATTAGAAAATTTCCTCTTGCCCATCTTAGGCTGTTTGGTTACTATAGAACGGCTGTTACGGAGAGCTGACCGAGAGGCCGAAGGTGCTCGCCTGCTAAGCGAGTATGCCCCAAAAGGGCATCTGGGGTTCGAATCCCCAGCTCTCCGCCAGTACGAATTTGAAGAAGGGTCCCATTTGGGGCCCTTTTTTGTGCGGAGAAAGGAGGCTGGGGATTCGAACCCTCAAAATTGAGGCGCCCCGTTGGACGCCTCATTTGGTTCGATGTGATATCGCTCCGGCCCTACGCCTTGGGCGCCTTGGCTACGGTCTCGCTTTCTGCCGTGAGTGGGCGGTTGTCGATGCGGCGGCCCAGGCGGTCGAGCTTCACAAGGAGCCACTCAATGGGATTCGGCCCCGAGTCTTCCTCGTCGGCAACCAAATCCACGACGGCAATCTTGGTGCCATCCTGCTTGAGTGTAACGCTGCCTACCTTGTCGCCCACATGCACCGTGCCCGAAAGATCGTCGTAGCTAACCTTTTCGGTCACCTCGCCGGCAAGAGAAAACACGGTCGCTTGCGCCGTAGGATCGGCGAGTGTGGCGTCGATCGTCTTATCCGTCCAGTCGGTTTGGCCAACGCGCGCCATAAGCGGGTTGCCGTTGGCGGTCTTTTCCTGCGTGTTGGCGATCGCGACCGTCACCTTGTGACCGTAGTACCAATTGGCAAGGGTTGCGGTATCGGTAAAGCGCTGGTCGGTGGTGGTGGAGTTCAAAACGACGGTGTAGATCTCGTCGCCATCGCGGTTGTAGGCACTCGTAAAGCAATAGCCCGCATCGTCGGTGGTGCCGGTCTTGCCGCCGATGTTGCCATCTTGGGCCAGCAAATAGTTATGCGTGTCCATGGAATGCGAATGGTCGGTGCCGTCGGCGCCCGTGACCTCGATCCAGGAATCCTTGCTCGCTACGACCTCGCGGATCGTGTCGTTTTTCATGGCCTCCTGCATCATCAGCGCTACGTCATGTGCGGTTGAGTGCATATCGCCAGCCCACTCATCAAAGTCCAGACCATGCGGGTTTTCAAAAAGCGTACCGGTACAGCCGAGCTTCTTAGCGCGCTCGTTCATGGCCTTCACAAAGGTGGCCTCGGCGTCTTTGGTCTTGGGGTCGATCTTCTTGCCCACATATTCGGCGAGCACGATGGCGGCGTCGTTGCCCGAGGGAATCATCAGACCGCGTAGTGCCTGCTCCACGGTAAGCTCGTCGCCTTCGAGCAAGCCGGCGGTCGAATTACCCACGGTGGCTGCGGCGTTGCTCACCGTGACCTTCTCGTCCATCTTGCAATTCTCGACGGTTAGGATTGCGGTCATGACCTTGGTGATCGAGGCGATTTTGACCTGCTCATCGGCGCCGCGCCCATAGTAGACGGTGCCGTCTTTGCCCATGACGAGGGCATTGGTCGCATCGATATCGGGCAGGTTTTCGGCCGTGATGCCGCGCGCATCGGCGGTTTTGCCGCAAACATTGTCGGTCGTGAGCACTTGGGCGCCGGCGACGGTGGGCGCGCCAGCGGCAAGGGCGATAGCGCAGACAAAGCCGGCGGCAAGCTGGGCTGAGCGCTTTGCAAAAGAGGTGAGGGACTTCACGGATTTCGCTTTCGACGGGATGGTCTCTTCTGGAACTAGAGTATATCGTTTGCCGGCGTCGGCGATCATCGCGTGCGCGCTTGGCCCACATCCGCACCCGAACGGGCACAAGGGTGCTTAAGGCCGACTTAATCACCCACGCTTGTTGTGTGTGGCGTGCGTCGCCTCAGGCATAATGGAGCGCGAGAGGAGCACGCATGAACGAGCGCATTTTGGTAGTTGATGACGAGAAGGCCATCGCCGACTTGGTTGGCATCTACCTTACAAAAGAGGGCTTTGATGTCAAGATTGCCTATAGCGGGGCCGATGCTGCCAAGGCGATTTTGGAGCAGGAGTTCGATCTGGCGCTGCTTGATGTCATGCTGCCCGATATCGATGGGTTTGAGCTGCTGCGTACGATCCGTTCCAGCCATACCTATCCCGTGATCATGCTGACGGCGCGCGATGCCCAGCAAGACAAGATCGGGGGCCTTTCGCTTGGCGCGGACGATTACGTGGTTAAGCCGTTCCGTCCGCTGGAGCTCATCGCGCGCGTACACGCTCAGCTTCGCCGCTACACCAGCTACGGTAGCCGTGCACAGGCGGCCGAGTCGCCGACCATTCAGCTCGACGGCTTGGAGATCAACCGCGATGCTCGTTCCGTGACAGTGGACGGTTCACCGGTTCGCCTCACGCCCACCGAGTATTCAATCTTGCTGTATCTGGTCGAGCATCGCGGCAGCGTGGTGGCCGTGGAGGACCTGTTCCGCGCGGTGTGGAGCGAGGATTTTATGCCCGGCTCCAACAATACGGTGATGGTGCACATTCGCCACTTGCGCGAAAAAATCGGCGACGACGCACAAAAGCCACGCTTTATCAAAAACGTCTGGGGCGTCGGCTACATCATCGAATAACGCTTTTCGCTTGTGAGGATCTTGATATGACAAAAGACGATAGGCAAGCGTTCGAGGTGCCCGATCGGCTCTTTGAATACGTGAGGTCGGTCGTCGACAACCGCGCGCTTGCAACGGTGCTGCTCTTTTTGCTGAGCCTGCTGCTGATTGGCATCGACAACATCGCCGGAATCTTGACGGTGCTGCTTGCCGGCTTTTTGCTGATCGATCGATTTGAGATCGTGTGCCGCTGCATGGTGATTGGCGGCGCCGCGTGGGCCATGACGTTGGCGATTGGCACCATGGCGCTCGGCGGCATCGAAGGGCCGGTGCTGTTCGATGCCGGCTTTGTATTCAACATGCTTGGCTTTGTGCTGGCGCTTGCCGCGTGCGTGCTGTTCTTGTGTGGCCGCGCCCTGTACTACCAGGGCTACGAACAGGGCGAGCAGCATGCCGATTGTGTGCTGGCCGCTCGTATTCAAGATCGCCTGATCGATCACCCCGACACCTGGGACAACATCGACGGCGACTTCTTGGAGGTCGAGGGCGCCCTTAACCGCGTGCGTGACCGTGAGCGCAAGGTGCAACAGGCCTTGCGTGACGAGTCGCATCGCAAGGACGATCTGGTCACGTACTTGGCACATGACCTACGCACCCCGCTTGCCAGTGTGGTGGGCTATCTTTCGCTGCTGCAAGAGGCTCCTGAGCTGCCGGTTGAGCAACGTGCGCACTTTACGGGCGTGGCTCTCGACAAGGCGCACCGGCTCGATGCACTCATCGAAGAGTTCTTCGATATCACACGCTTTGACTTCCACGATATCGTGCTCACGCGCGGAGATCGGAAG
>ERZ810555.236-NODE-236-length-10193-cov-5.47958_pt1 | contig 10193 bp, 7 predicted proteins | sample MGYA00520328_ERZ810555 | MGnify/ENA primary metagenome ERZ810555 (study PRJEB31588, sample SAMN03399021) | human gut metagenome | study: EMG produced TPA metagenomics assembly of the PRJNA231909 data set (A prospective, longitudinal analysis of the...
GACGTGTGCTCTTCCGATCTATCCTGCTGCTCAACCGCCGCGGCTACCAGACCATGGCCCAGTGCGACGACTGCCGCGAGGTGCTGAAATGCCCCAAGTGCAGCGTCCCCATGGTCTATCACAAGGCGGGCCATAAGCTGCTCTGCCACTACTGCGGCACCCAGCTCGACCCGCCCCCCAAGACCTGCCCCGCCTGCGGCGGCAAGCTGCTCTACCGGGGCTTCGGCACCCAGAAGGCCGAGGAGGAGCTGGCCCAGCTCTTCCCGGAGGCAAGAGTGCTGCGGATGGATCAGGACTCCACCGCCGCCAAGGACGCCCACGAAAAGCTGCTGGCAAAGTTCGCCCGGCATGAGTACGACATCATGGTGGGGACCCAGATGGTGGCCAAGGGCCTCGATTTCGAGGACGTGACCCTCGTGGGCGTCCTCGGCATCGACTCGCTGCTCTTTGCGCAGGGGTTTCGGGCCTACGAGACGGTGTTCAGCCTCATCACCCAGGTGGTGGGGCGCTCCGGCCGGGCGAAAGACCCGGGCTTCGCCATCATCCAGACCACCGACCCCGACAACCCCGTCCTCAACCTCGCCGCCGCCCAGGACTACGACGCCTTCTTCGAGCAGGAGATCGCCTACCGCAGGCTGGGCCTCTACCCGCCCTTCTGCGGGCTCTGCGTCGTGGGCTTCTCCGGCCCGAAGGAGATCGAGGTGGCCCGGGCCGCCGCCCGGTTCTCGGCCCTCTTAGGCCGTCAGGCCGCGCAGCAGCCGGACCTGCCTCTCCGGGTGCTTGGCCCCACCCCCGGCAACATCGAAAAGATCAACGAGAACTACCGCTACAAGCTCACCATCAAGTGCCGCGCCGACAAACGCTTCCGCGACCTTGTCCGCCAGACCCTCGGCCTCTACGAGCAGGAAAAGCTGCCCAGCAAGGCCACCGTGGTGGTGGATATGCATTCTGACGGTGATATTTGATAAGATGATTTGGAGGTATACTTCATGGCTATCCGCAACATTGTAAAAGAGGGCGACCCCATCCTGAACAAGGTCTGCCGCCCCGTGACCAGCTTCGACGACCGTCTGGCCACCCTGCTGGACGATATGCGCGAGACGATGATCGCCGCCGACGGCGTGGGTCTCGCCGGCCCCCAGGTGGGGATGCTGCGCCGCGTCTTCGTGGTGTGGGACACCACCGACGCCCCGGAGGAGATCCCCGAAAACTACGAGTACAAGTTCATCGACTTCGTCAACCCGGAGATCCTCGCCGTGTCTGAGGACGAGGAGACCGCCTACGAGGGCTGCCTGTCCTTCCCGGGCCACAACGGCGCCGTGACCCGCCCCGCAGCCGTCAAGGTCCGCGCACAGGACCGGAACGGCGAGTGGTTCGAGCTGGAAGCCGAGGGCCTGCTGGCCCGCTGCATCCAGCACGAGAACGACCATCTGGACGGCATCACCATCATGGAGTCCAGCGAGTTCTTCTATGAGGACACCGAGGAGGGCCGCGCCGCTGCCGCTAAGAAGAAGGAGAACGACTGATGCGCATTCTGTTCATGGGGACGCCGGATATTGCGGCGGACTGCCTGAAAGCCCTGTATGAGGCGGGCCACGACATCTGCGCGGTCTACACCCGGCGCGACAAGCCCGTGGGCCGCAAGCAGGTGCTCACCGCACCCCCGGTGAAGGAGGTGGCGCTGGCCCACGGCACCCCCGTCTTTCAGCCCCGCACCCTGCGGGACGGCGGCGAGGACGAGAACATCCGCGGGCTGGCTCCTGAGCTCATCGTGGTGGTGGCCTACGGCTGCATCCTGCCCAAGTCGGTGCTGGAAGCGCCGAAATACGGCTGCATCAACCTCCACGTCTCCCTGCTGCCGAAATACCGGGGCAGCGCCCCCGTGCAGTGGGCGGTGCTGAACGGCGACGCCGAGACCGGCGTCTCCATCATGCAGATGGACGAGGGGCTGGACACCGGCGACGTGCTGGCCTGCGAGAGAATCAAAATCGACCCCGAGGAGACCAGCGGCCAGCTCTTCGACCGGGTGACGGCCGTGGGCGCACGGGTACTCTGCGAGACCCTGCCTGCCATCGCAGCCGGGACGCTGAAAGCAGAGCCTCAGGCCCGCGAGAACGCCTCCGTCGCCCCCATGCTGAGCAAGGAGATGGCCCAGTTCCATCTGACCGACAGCGCCGAACACATCCACAACTGGGTGCGGGGCATGAACCCGTGGCCCGGGGCATGGTTCGTGACGGCGGGCGGCAGGAAGGTCAAGGTGATGGAGTGCCGGGTGGCGGAAAGCCACGGCGAAGCCGCCGGCACGGTCCTCGCCACCAAGCCCCTGACTGTGGCCTGCGGTGAGGGCGCGATTCAGCTGCTGCACGTCGTGCCGGAGGGCAAGAAGCCCATGGACGGCACCTCCTTCGCCGCCGGTCTCCGCCTCAGGGCGGGGGACAGCCTGTGAGCGGCCCGAACCCCCGCGGGGCGGCGGTGGCGGCGCTGGTGCGGCAGGAGCAGGACGGCTTTTCGAACCTCATCCTCGACGCAGAGCTGCGCCGCCAGAAGCTGGAGGGCCGCGAGAAAGCATTTGCCAGCGCGATATTTTACACCGTGCTGGAGCATCAGGGGACGCTGGACTATATCCTGAGCCGGTTTTTGCCCAAGGGCCTCGCAAAGCTCGACCCGCAGGTGCGGGAAATTCTCCGCGCCGCGCTGGCGCAGGCCCGCTATATGCAGGTGCCGGCCTCGGCGGCGGTCAATGAGGCCGTCAAGCTGACCCGCACCTTCAAAAAAGCCAGCGCCTCCGGCCTCGTGAACGCCGTGCTGCGCCGGGCCATCGGCTATGACCTCGACACTGCCGTCTTTGCCGACGAGGTGGAGCGGCTGATGGTGCTGGGCTCGGCGGGCCGGGACGTGGCAGCCTTCCTCCACCAACACTACCCCGACGAGGCGCTGGACATCCTGACCCACACCGCCGACGACGGCCTCACCAGCCTTCGGGCCAACCCCCTCAAGGGGACGGTCAGCCAGCTCTGCGAAAAGCTGCTGGCCTCGGGCGCGAAGACCGCCGCCCCGGGCCTCGTGCCGGGCAGCGTCTTGGCCCGCTTCGAGGGGAGTCCGGCGGAGAGCGGGCTTTTCCGGGAAGGCTATTTCCACGTGGAGGGGCAGGCCAGCCAGCTTGCCGCCCTCTGTGTGGAGGCAAAGCCCGGCGATACCGTCCTCGACCTCTGCGCCGCCCCCGGCGGCAAGAGCCTGCTCCTCATCGAGGAGATGGGGGACGAAGGGCGGCTGGTGAGCTGCGACGTCAGCGAGAACCGCGTCCAGCTGATCCGCAAGGCCGTGGAGCGGATGGGGTTTGCCCACGTGGAGCCCCGGGTCTCCGACGGCACAAAGGCAGATAACCACCTGCCCATGGCGGACGCCATTTTGGTGGACGCCCCCTGCAGCGGCCTCGGCATCCTCGCCAAGAAGCCGGACATCCGCTACAAGACCCTCGAAAAAGCACGTCACGATGAATTATTGGCCACCCAGTCGGCCATTCTGGATACAGCCGCCGCCCACCTGAAAGAGGGCGGGCGTCTGGTCTACTCCACCTGCACCATCGACCCCGCCGAGAACGAAGAGCAGGTGCGGGCCTTCGTGGGCCGACACCCGGAGTTCCGGGTGGTGACGCCGGACGTCCGCTTCCCGGCCGGGATGACGGTGGGGGACTGGGGTGCGCTTTCCGTCCCCACCCGCACCGGCATGGACGGCTTTTTCCTCTGCGCGATGCAGAAACGTGATTCCTGACAAAAGGAGATTTTCATGGAGACGAAACGCTGTATATCCTCCCTGACGCTGGAACAGCTGACAGCGGAGCTGAAAGCGATGGGCCAGCCCGGCTTCCGGGCAAAGCAACTCTTCCACTGGGTCCACCAGAAGCTCGTGACCGACTTTTCGGCCATGACCGACCAGCCCAAAGCCCTGCTGGCGAAGCTCGAGGAGGCATTTTACATCGCCGCGCCCATCATCGAGCGGCGGCAGGAGGCCAAGGACGGCACCGTGAAGTACCTGCTGCGGATGGCCGACGGCAACTGCATCGAGACCGTCGTCATGCGCTACCACTACGGCAACACGGTCTGCGTGTCCACCCAGGTGGGCTGCCGGATGGGCTGCCGCTTCTGCGCCTCGACGCAGGCGGGCCGGGTGCGCAACCTCGAGGCGGGCGAGATATGCTCCGAAATTTACACCGCCCAGAAGGACATCGGGGAGCGCATCTCCCACATCGTGCTGATGGGCATCGGGGAGCCGCTGGATAATTTCGACGAAGTGATGCGCTTTCTCGAGAACATCTCGTCCCCCGAGGGCGTGAACATCGGGATGCGGAACATCAGCCTCTCCACCTGCGGCCTCGTGCCGAAGATCGACCAGCTGGCCGAGAAGAAGCTCCAGCTCACCCTCTCCGTCTCCCTCCACGCCCCCAACAACGACATCCGCAGCGGCATGATGCCCGTGAACGACGCCTACCCCGTGGAGGTGCTGATGCAGGCCGTGCGCCGGTATCAGGAGACGACGGGCCGGAGAGTGAGCTTCGAGTACTCCATGGTGCGGGGGGTCAACGACTCCGACGCCTGCGCTAAGCAGCTGGCCGGCCTCATCCGGGGGATGGGCGCTCACGTCAATCTCATCCCCATCAACCCGGTGGACGGCAGCCCTTATTCGGCCACCGACGCCGCCAACGTCCGGCGCTTCCAGCAGAAGCTGGAAAGCCTCGGCGTCAACGCCACCGTCCGCCGCCGTCTGGGCAGCGAGATCAGCGCCGCCTGCGGCCAGCTCCGCCGGGACGAGATGAACGGCAAAGCTTGAGAAGGAGAATCCTATGAAACTTGCAGGAAAAACAGACGTCGGCAGCGTCCGCCCCGAGAATCAGGACGACTACCGGGCAGGGGAGCTGAACAGCGACGCGGCCTGGGGCCTCGTGTGCGACGGCATGGGCGGTGCGCGGGGAGGCCGTGAGGCTTCCGTGAGCGCCTGCGACGTCATCGAGCACATCTTCCACGAGCAGTACGCCCAGTGCCTGCCCGGCGACGAGGAAAGGTTTTTGAAGCGGGCGCTCATCAACGCCAACCGCTTCGTCTTCCAGAAAGCCTCCCGGGAGGAGGAGCTGGCGGGCATGGGCACCACGGCGGTCTGCGCCCTCGTGCGGGGCGGCAACGCCTTTATCTGCCACGCAGGCGACTCCCGGGCCTACCTCGTCCGGGACGGTAAGCTCACCCAGCTCACCCACGACCACTCCTACGTGCAGGAGCTGGTGGACTGCGGCACCATCACCGCCGAGGAAGCCGAGCATCACCCCCAGAAGAACATCATCACCCGGGCGCTGGGCGTGGACTACCGCCTCGACCCCGAGTTCACCAGCCTGCCGGTGCAGAAGGGCGATATGCTCCTGCTCTGCACCGACGGCCTCACCAACGTCCTGCCCAAAGAAAAAATCGAGGAAATTTTCACCAAGGGCGGGTTCTACGACATCCCCGACCGGCTGGTGGACGCCGCCAACGCGGGCGGCGGCCCCGACAACATCACCGCGCTGCTGCTGGGCGTGGAGCCGCTGGAGGTGAAGCATGGATAATCTCATCGGCAAGACGCTGGACGGGCTCTACACCATTCGGGAGCTCATCGGCGCAGGCGGCATGGCCAACGTCTACAAGGCCGTGGTCTCTGCCCCCGGCGGGCCTGTGCCGGAAGGCACGGTGGTGGCCGTCAAGGTGCTGCGTCAGGAGCTGATGCATGACGCCGACCTCGTCCGCCGCTTCAAGAACGAGTCCAAGGCCATCTCCCTGCTCAACCACCCCAACATCGTCAAGGTCTACGACGTCTCTGTCGGCGAAAACCTACAGTATATCGTGATGGAGTGCGTGGAGGGCATGACCCTCCGGGAGTACCTCAACGAGCGGGGCGGCAAAATAACCAGCCGGGAGACCGTCCACTTCATCGCCCAGATCCTCCGCGCCCTCGACCACGCCCACCGCAACGGCGTCGTCCACCGGGACATCAAGCCCCAGAACATCATGCTGCTGGACAACGGCCAGCTGCGGATGATGGACTTTGGCATCGCCCGCATCTCCCGGGCCGAGAACCAGATACAGAACGGCAAAAAGACCATGGGCAGCGTCCACTACATCAGCCCCGAGCAGGCGAAGGGGGAGGAGACCGACCCCAAGAGCGACATCTACTCCGTGGGCGTCATGATGTACGAGATGCTCTCGGGCAGGCTGCCCTTCGACGCCGACGACATGGTGGAGGTGGCCCGCAAGCAGATCCGGGACACCCCGAAGCCGCTGGCAGAGCTTGCCCCGGAGGTGCCGCCGGGCCTCGTGCAAATTACGGAGCGCGCCATGGCGAAGCTGCCGGTCAACCGGTATTCCAGCGCCACAGAGATGCTGGAAGCGCTGGACGCCTACGTGCAGGACCCCTCCGTCACGTTTCAGTATCAATATGTAAAGGAAGAACCTGAAAAGGTGGTGAATGACCCCATGCCGCAGAAACGCAGCATCCGCAGACCCCCGGAGAAACCGGCGGCGAATCCCGCCCGCCCCAAGGCCAGGGCAAAAAAGAAGAAGCGCAGCGGCTTTATGCCGGTGCTGCTGGGCATCACGACGGCCTTTGCGCTGGCCTGTGCGGCCCTGTGCTGGACCATCCTGAACGATTCCAGCAACATCATGACCGACCGCGCCGACATCGTGCTGGGCGATTTCAGCGGCATGACGCAGGACGAGGTGAACGCCTCCCAGCAGGTGGCCTCCGGTCAGGTGGTCGTCAACTGGGAAGAGGAGTACAGCAACGACTACGCCGCGGGCTATGTCTACAAGCAGTCGCCGGTGGCGGGCCGCACCGTCCGCGAGGGCCAGAGCGTGACCCTCACCGTCAGCCTCGGCATCCACTATGTCACCGTCCCCGACCTGACCAACTATGTGCAGGCCGACGGCGAGCAGCAGCTGAAGGACCTGGGCGTGTCGGTGCTGGTCACCCAGGCCGTGGATGAGTCGGTGGCCGCAGGCTCCATCATCCGCACCGACCCCGCCGCAGGCAGTCAGGTGGCCGCAGGCACCACGGTGGTGATCTACGTCAGCCGCCCGCAGGTGGCCACCACCACCAAGGTCCCCAGCCTCATCGGCATGAGCGTGGAGGACGCCCGCACCCTGCTGGTGCAGCGGAAGCTGGGTCTGGGCAGCCAGACCGAGCAGTACAGCGACCAGCCCGTGGGCAGCATCATCAGCCAGAACCCCGGCGAGGGCGCATCGGCCAAGCTGAACACCCGGGTCAGCGTCGTGGTCAGCGCAGGCCCCGAGCCTGCACCGGAGCCCGAAGCACCCAGCGAGAGCACCGGAAGCAGCGACGGCTCCGGCGGCTGGCTGGGCGGCCTCTTCGGGGGCAGCAGCTCTTCCAGCGAGAGCACCGGCGCCAGCTCGTCTTCTTCCACCGGCGGCGGCGGTCTCAGCGACTGGTGGACGTCCTGGCTGGGCTGAAGGAGAAGGTATGACAGGTTATATCACAAAAGGCATCGGCGGATTTTATTACGTCAAGACGTCGGAAGGCATCGTGGAGTGCAAGCCCCGGGGCATCTTCCGCAAGCAGAAGATCACCCCCGTGGCGGGCGACGTGGTGACGCTGGAGACCGAGAAGGGCGGGGCGGTCATCGCGGACATCGCGCCCCGGCGGAACGTCTTCGTCCGCCCGCCCATGGCGAACCTCGACGTGCTGTTCCTCGTGGCAAGCACCACCCAGCCCACCCCCAGCACCCTTGTGCTGGATAAGCTTTCGGCCATCGCGGTGGACAAGGGCGTCCAGCCCGTCATCGTCTGCACCAAAGGCGACCTGGCCGAGGCGGAGTTTCTGCGCAGCGCCTACGAAAAATCGACCCTGCCCTTCATCCGCATCGACTACGCCACCGGCGAGGGTCTGGACGACATCAGGCACTGGATCAATGGCCGTCTCTGCGCCTTCTGCGGCAACTCCGGCGTGGGCAAATCCACCCTGCTGAACGCCCTCCTGCCCGACGTGGAGCGTCAGACCGCCGCCATCAGCCAGAAGCTGGGCCGTGGCCGTCACACCACCCGGGAGGTGACCATCTTTGAAGCCTTCGGGGGCCGCATCGCCGACACCCCGGGCTTCGCCAGCCTCGAGGCCAGCCGGGCGGGCTTCATCCCGAAGGAGGCTCTGGAACACGCCTTCCCGGAGTTCGGGCCTTACCTCGGCGCGTGCCGGTTCACCGGCTGCTCCCACCGCTCCGAGAAGGGCTGCGCCGTCCGCGCCGCCCTCGCAGAAGGCAAGCTCTCCCAGACCCGCTACGACAGCTACTGCGCCATGTACGATGAGGTCAAGGATGTGAAGGAGTGGCAGAGGAGGGGGTTGTAATGTCCCGCTGTGTTATCATTTCCGCCTGCCCGGTCAGCGCCTCGCTGGCGTCGGCCCTGCGGCCCGGCGACACCATCATTGCCTGCGACGCGGGCTACCGCAACTGCGGGCCGCTGGGCTGCCGCCCCGACATCATCGTGGGCGACTTCGACACCGCGCCCTGCCCGGCGCAGGAGGGCGGCGACACCATCATCCTGCCCCACGTCAAGGACGACACCGACACCGAGTACGCGGCAAAGCTGGCCTCCGAGAAGGGCTTCGACGAGGCGCTGCTGCTGGGTGTGCTGGGCGGCAGACGCCTCGAGCATACACTGGCCAACCTCTGCACCGGCCTCGGCCTCGAACAGCGGGGCGTCCGCGCCACGCTTCTGGACGAGCGCAGCCGCATCACCTTCGTGATGCCCGGCGAGACCCGCCGCTACCCGAAGGATGGGTATTTCTACCTCTCGGTCTTCCCGATGGAGGGCAGGGCAGAGGGGGTCTCGGAGCGGGGCTCCTTCTACGAGCTGACCGACGCCACCCTCACCGCAGGCTACCCCCTCGGCGTCAGCAACGAGTATGCCGCTGGCTCCGACTGCATCACCATCTCCACCCAAAAGGGCGCGCTGGTGGTGGTGGAGACGGTGCCGGACGGGCCGATCCTGAGCTGAACCGGAACATTCCGGGCGCGGGACGCCTATAATGGCGTATCAAGCGACGAAAGGTGGTCGGCTCTATGCAGGTGGTAGTTCTCAAAAGCCCCAAGTGCCTGAGAGGCTTGCTCCGGAGGCTGTTCGGCATCCGGAAAGAAACGCAGGACTGAAAGAAATGGAAAGCCGCCGTGCGGCGGTTTCTGTAAACTTTCTGTGCAAAGCTTGACTTTTGCGGGGAATGGCATATACTAAAGATGGAATTGTGAGTATGTTCCAAACTTTTTCACCCACGGAAAGAAAAGCCCCCAAGGAGCGGCAACTCCCCGGGGGCTTTCCTTTAGTCGGGCTTACGGTTCTTGTCGAGTTTGCCAAGCCACTTGCAGATGTAATGAGAAATTACATTTGCCACGACAGACTCCAAAATTGTGAGTAAATGATTCAAACTTTTCACCCCCTCTCCCGTAAGATGGCGGGGATGAACCGCAAAACAAGTATAGCATAAACTTCGCCAAAAAGATACAATAAATACAAAGAGAAGAGTGACTGTAAACTTTCTGTGCAACGCTTGACTTTTGCGGGGAATCGCATATAATAAAAGCAGCAAAAGAAAAAGCAAATACGCCATCGGCGCACCCAAAGGAAAGACCCCCTCCCGGAGCTGCAATCTCCGAAAGGGGGTCCTTTTTAGTGCTTACGGCCCTTCAGCCATCCGTCAAGCCACTTGCAGATGTAGTAGGACGCTACATTCGCTGCGACGGACAGAACAAAAGAAAAAATATACGCCATAAGGCAACACCCCCCTTCTCCCATCCTTGGTAGATTGGGCGGGACGAGCCGCAGGACTATTATATCATATAATTCGCCAAAAAGATACAGGAAACGATGCGGCTTGCCAAAGCCTCTCCCTTTGGGAGAGGTGTCTGCGCAGCAGACGGAGAGGGCAAGCCCGGCACGAAAGAGCATCTACACAGCGATAAGCATTGGCTTTTGATAGAGTCATCTTATCGCTGTGTTTTTGTTTTGTCTCAGCGTCCTTGCCCTCTCAGTCGGGCTTGCGCCCGCCAAGGCCGGGTTGCGGCTCCCAGCGTCTGCTTCGCTGCCGCTCGCATCCTGCTGGCCGCTGCCCCAACAGCTCCTCCCTGTTTCCGCCACTGGCGGCGGTCGTCGCCGTTGCCCCCAAAGGGG
>ERZ810555.251-NODE-251-length-9930-cov-3.78947_pt1 | contig 9930 bp, 6 predicted proteins | sample MGYA00520328_ERZ810555 | MGnify/ENA primary metagenome ERZ810555 (study PRJEB31588, sample SAMN03399021) | human gut metagenome | study: EMG produced TPA metagenomics assembly of the PRJNA231909 data set (A prospective, longitudinal analysis of the...
CGATCTTGAGAGGTAGTCTTTGGCTACGTCGGCTTTGTCTGCTTGGAAGTTATGCCAGGCCCACCATTGGACCATTCCTACGAAGCTTGAGGCTATGTGGTGTAGTAAGAAGCTGCGGTCCATGGTGCCGGCGGGGCCGTTTGGGTCGGTAGGGACGGTTTCGGCTGCTCGTGACATGATGGTCTTGCGTAAGCAGTCGGCGAAGACGCGTGAGCCGGCGCCGGCTACGAGGGCTCGAACGCCCTGGCGGCGCTCCCAGAGGTTGTTGAGGATATGCTCGACCTGCACGAGTGGGTCGTCGAGCGGTGTGCCATCGTCGTCGAGGGCGTGGGTGCAGATGTCGCTCACGAGCTCGGACAGTAGGTCGTCCTTGCTCTTAAAGAGACCGTAGAATGTCGCACGGCCTACGTGAGCGCGCGCGATGATGTCGCCGACGGTAATCTTGCCGTAGTCCTCTTCGCGTAGCAGCTCGGAGAACGCCGCAACGATGGCGGCGCGGCTTTTTTCTTTGCGGGCATCCATGGCTATGCATCCACGTGAACGAGCAGACAGCGGAGCGTGCCGGAGCAACCCTCGTAGGGGCGCTTGCCGGCGCCGTAGCCGACGGCTTCGATGTGGTAGCGTGCCGGCAGGTGCTCGGACGTGCGCAGCGCGGTGACGATGGCGGCGCCCGTGGGCGTCACGAGCTCGCCAGCGACTGGTGCAGGCATGAGGGCGATATTGCCCGCCTGGCACAGGTTGACGACAGCGGGGACGGGAATGGGCATAAGGCCGTGGGCACAGTGGATGGTTCCGTGGCCCTCGGAGAGCGACTCGACAACGATGTCCTCAATACCCAGGTCATCGAGGCAGATGGCGACAGAGCAGACGTCGACGATGGAATCGACGGCGCCTACCTCGTGGAACATGACGGTCTCGGGCGTTTTGCCGTGGGCCTTGGCCTCGGCGGCGGCGAGCGCGGTAAAGATGGCGAGCGCGCGACGCTTAGCGCCATCGCTTAGCTGCGAGCCGTCGATGATGGCGGTGACGTCCGCCAAAGAACGATGGTGATGGTGGTGGGCGTGATGATGGCCCTCGTGGCCATGGCCGTGGGTCTCATGATCATGCTCATGGCAGTGTTCGTGCTCACCATGGTCATGATGGTGGTGCTCGTGCTCGTGCTCGGCAGCTGCTTCGTTGCCGTAGAGCCAGGCCATATCGTGATCGTGGTTCTCGAGCTCCTCTGCCAGCTGAACGTCAAAGTCGCAGGCGTCGATGCCATGCTTGTTTACGCGTGTAACGGCAACCTCAAACCCGTCAACCGGCAGTGTGGCGAGCTGTTCGCGCAGGTGCTCCTCGCTGGCGCCCAGATCGAGCAGGGCCGCGACGGTCATGTCGCCGCTGATGCCCGAGGTGCCGTCGATGATAAGCGTGTGCTGATGATTGGACATGGAATGCTCCTTAGCGGGCGCGGGGTGTGCCGGCGCTCAGATGATTGATAAGACTTGCCTGGTAGGCGGCGCCAAAGCCGTTGTCGATATTGACGACCGAAACGCCGCTGGCACAGGAGTTGAGCATGGCGAGCAGCGCGGCTACGCCACCAAAACTTGCGCCGTAGCCAACGCTGGTGGGAACGGCGATGACCGGACAGCTCACAAGGCCTCCGATGACGCTCGCCAGGGCGCCTTCCATGCCGGCGATGGCGATGACCACCTGCGCCTGGGCAAGTTCCTCGGCATGAGCGAGCAGGCGGTGCAGGCCGGCGACACCCACGTCGTAGAGGCGATCGGCCTCGTTGCCGTAGAACTCGGCCGTCAACGCGGCTTCTTCGGCGACGGGTAAGTCGCTCGTGCCGGCGCAGGCGACGACGATGCGTCCGTTGCCGGTAGGGGAGGGCTTGCCGCCCACGAGGGCGAGCTGCGCGTCCGGGACATATCCCAGGTCGATGTCGTTGACGAGAAGCTCCGAGGTGCGGGCTGCCTTTTCGGCATCCAGGCGCGTGACCAGGATGCGCTCCTGGCCGGCATCGCGCAGCGCTTCGATAATGGCGGCAATCTGCTCGGCGGTTTTACCGGCACCGTAGACAACCTCGCCGGCTCCCTGGCGCACCCCGCGCGAAAGATCGAGCTGCGCAAAACCCAGATCGGCGGTCGGCGCCGTCTGGATGCGTGTGAGGGCGACGGCCGGGGTGACTGCTCCGCCGGCAACATCGCTCAGCAGCTGCTCTAGGTCTCGCTTATCCATATATGTTCCCTTCGACGGCGCAAAGTCTAGCACTCAAAGGGTATGTTTCCGAACACTAAGACAAAATTGTTCGGAAACTATAGGACAGACTGATTCTCTTGTTAGAAGGATCGACTAGTCGCGCAGGATGATGTCCATGGCGAGCATCAGGTTGCGCTCATCGATGGCAAACGGGGCGGCTTCGCGCGTCTTGGGCTTGGCGCAAAACGCGATGCCCGTGCCCGCGGCCTGAATCATGGGGATGTCGTTGGCGCCGTCACCGATCGCGACGGTGTGGGCCATGTCGACACCGCACTCAACCGCCCAATCCAGCAGCTGGATGAGCTTGGACTCCTTGGTCACAATGTCTGCCGCCAGCTTGCCGGTGAGCTTGCCGTCCACGACTTCCAGACGGTTGGCCAGGCAAAAATCGATGCCCGCGGCGGCCACGATCTTGTCGGCGACCTCGTGGAAGCCGCCGCTTACCACGCCGACCTTCCAGCCTTTGCTGTGCGCCGAGCGCACAAGCTCCAGCGCGCCGGGGGTAAACGTCACGCGCTCAAAGGTGCGCTCGAACACGCTCTCGTCCAAGCCGGCAAGCAGCCCCACGCGCTCCTCGAGCGCCTGCTTAAAGTCCAGCTCGCCGCGCATAGCGCGCTCGGTGATTTGCGCAACTTGCTCGCCCACGCCGGCCTCCTCGCCCAACAGGTCGATGACCTCCTGGTTGATGAGCGTGGAGTCGATATCCATAACAATGAGGCGTGCAGTCATGACGGGCCTTTCCAAGTGCTGTTTTATTGGGGCATATTGTCGCACGTGAATAGCGCGGGCGGGTGCCGCGGTGCGTCAATTGTTTCGTCTCCGTCAAGTCTTTGGGCAGGAGCTACTTTTTCGCGGTACATCGACACAGGTGCGATAAGATAGAACGCCATGTCTGGCTGCGCGGTTTACGCAGGCTGGGCAAATCTGTACGACGCCGCCCGGAACGACACGGGGCGGCACAGATCCATAAAGGAGGATCACTGGTATGAGCCAGACCCGTCCCATCGATGAGCATTCCATGCACACCCGTACCTGCGGCGAGCTTCGCTTCGAGAACGTGGGCGAAGAGGTCACCCTCACCGGTTGGGTGAGCCGTCGCCGCGACCACGGCGGCCTTATCTTCTGCGACCTTCGCGACCGCGAGGGCATCACGCAGCTCACCTTCGACCCCGAGCACTCCGATGGCGATGCCTTTAAGATCGCCGAGACCATGCGTCCCGAGTGGCCCATCAAGATCCACGGCGTCGTGCGCTCCCGTGGCGAGGAGACCACCAACACCAAGCTCGCGACCGGCGAGATCGAGGTCCTGACCGACCACGCCGAGGTGCTCAATACGTCCGTCACCCCGCCGTTCCAGATCGAGGACGGCATCGAGACCAGCGAGGACACCCGCCTGCGCTATCGCTATCTGGACCTCCGCCGTCCCGAGATGATGGCCAACCTCAAGCTGCGCTCCGACTTTACCTTTGCCATTCGCGATGCGCTGCACAACCGTGAGTTCATGGAGGTCGAGACGCCCTCCCTGTTCAAGTCCACGCCCGAGGGCGCCCGCGACTTCATCGTCCCCAGCCGCATCCAGCCGGGCAACTTCTACGCCCTGCCGCAGTCCCCGCAGCTTCTGAAGCAGCTGCTTATGGTCGGTGGCGTCGAGCGCTACTACCAGGTTGCCAAGTGCTTCCGCGACGAGGATCTGCGCGCCGACCGTCAGCCTGAGTTCACTCAGGTCGATATCGAGATGTCCTTCGTGGATCAGAACGATGTCATGAGCGCGCTCGAGGAGGTCCTGTCCGATGCTTTCGGCCGCATGGGTGTTGAGATGCCCACGCCGCTGCGTCGCATGGACTACTGGGAGGCCATGGACACCTATGGCTCCGACAAGCCCGATACTCGCTACGGCATGCACCTGGTCGACCTGACCGACATCTTTGCCAACTCCAAGTTCAAGGTCTTCGCGACCGCCGCGAACGAGGAAGGCTCCGTCGTCAAGGCCATCAACGCCAAGGGCGCCGGTGCCTGGGCACGTGCCAAGATCGATAAGCTCGCCGGCGTGGCCTCCACGTTTGGCGCCAAGGGTCTGGCCTGGATCGCATTCCGCGAGGACGGCTCCATCAACAGCCCCATCGTCAAGTTCTTCTCGGACGAGGAGATGGCCGCTCTGCGCGAGCGCATGGGCGTCGAGCCCGGCGACCTTGTGATGTTCGCCGCCGGCCCGCGCCTGCTCTCCGACGAGATCCTGGGCGGCATGCGTTCGCACATGGCCAATGCGCTCGAGATCAAGCGCGAGGGCCACGACTTCCTGTGGGTCGTCAACTTCCCACTGTTCCACTGGGATGAGGACCGCAAGGCCTACGCTGCCGAGCATCAGCCCTTCACCCTGCCGACCGAGACCGACATCGCCAAGATCGAGGCCGATCCTTTGGCGGCCGGTTCTTGCACCTACGACTTTGTCATGGACGGCTTTGAGGCCGGCGGCGGCGGTATGCGTATCCACAACGCCGAGATGCAGATGTCCATGCTCAAGCTCCTGGGCTTTACCGAGGAGCGCGCCGAGTCGCAGTTTGGCTTCCTCATGGAGGCGCTCAAGTTTGGTGCGCCTCCGATGGGCGGTTTTGCTCTGGGCCTGGACCGCGTGTGCATGCTGCTCACCGGTTCCGACTCCATCCGCGACGTCATGGCGTTCCCCAAGACGGCCAGCGGCTCCGACCTCATGTCGGGCGCCCCGAGTGCCGTTAGCGGCGCCCAGCTCAAGGACGTCAGCCTGCGCCTGATGTAGGCGAGCGGCTATATATTGCTCGTAACGAGGGAAGGACGTGTGCCTTCCCTCGTTTTTTATGCGCCGAGGTTGTGGGGGCGTGGGGTGACCGGACGTCGCGGAAAGCCCGGCCCAGGTTTCTTATAGCGAGTCTCTCTGAACGAGCTGCATGTGCATGACGGTGGTGGTGGGCGCGGCGCCGTTAATCATATCGAGCGCAATGCCTGCGGCCATGCGGCCTTCCTCGCGAAGCGGCTGACGAATGGTCGTCAACGCGGGGACGCTGCGAGCTGCGACCTCGTGGTCATCGAAGCCCACGACCGAAACGTCTTTGGGTACGCTAATTCCCGCTTCGTTGAATGCGGCGATAACGCCGGTTGCGATACGGTCCGATCCGCATAGCACGCCGTCGGCATGTATTTCGCTCGCGAGCAGCCGCCGCGTGGCTTGGTAGCCGTCTCCGCTGCTCCATCCGGTATAGATGACATTTTCATTCGGAAGGCTTTCGCCCAAAATCGCACGGTAGCCGCGAAGGCGGTCGACGACGGCGGGGTTATCCTGCGGCCCCAACACGGCAACGATGTCCTTGCGCCCGCGATCCTTCATGGCGAGTGCCGCAAAGCGTCCGCCCTCTTCGTCGTCGGAGTAGACCGTCGAGAACACATCGCGATAGGGGTGACCCTCGAGCTGGCCGCACAACACGGTGGGCACGCCCAGCTCGCGCAGCACCTCGAGCAGCTCGCTGCCCTTGTAGGGGGAGACGTCGATCACGGCGTCGAACGAGCGGCGCTCAAAGTGCTCGCGTGCGCGGTTGCGCTCATGCGTGGAAGACGCCTGCAAGATAACGGGCAGATAGGACGACTCCGAAAGTTCCTCGGTAATGCCGCTCAAAAACTCGCTATAGGTAGGGTCGCTGAAGAGTTCACTCAGGGGCTCGGTCACGAGCACGGCGATGATTTCCGTGCGCCCGACAGCGAGCGCTCGGCCACGAGCGTTGGGGACAAAATTGACTTCCTTGGCCGCCGCGCGGACGCGCTTTTTGGTTTCCTCGCTAATGCGGGGCGAATCGTTGAGGGCACGCGATGCCGTGGAGCGCGATACGCCGGCAGCTGCGGCAACCTCGGCAAGCGTAGGTGCGGTGCGAACTGGTTGGATCATGGCGTCTCCTGGAAAATGCGGTCGATGTTGTCACTGGTACGGGCTAGTGCGGATACAGCTTACTATAGTGCGCCTGAACAGCGTTCATGATATCCGGTGACCGGTGTCGTTTTGCAACCAAGCCGAAATCGAATACGTCTCGTGTGGGTGAGATATTAGCGGGCGTGGCGGTTGCCTACGAGCTTGAGAACGATGTCTTGCGCCGAGTTTCGATACTCAGGGTGACATAAGTGCCGCGGTTGTACAACCGGTTGCACCGTTAATCCGGCGAAATCGACCGTTCAGCGGACAACCGGTTGCACAGTTTTTTGCATCGCCCGTAAGATAAGGACAACCGGTTGCACAAGAATCACTACGATGACGAAGGAGCATCACCATGGACGCCATTAACGATTGGGAAAACCAAGCGCTCACCCACAGGAACCGCCTGGCACCCCATGCGTACTTTATGGGTTACGAGACCGCCGATCTCGCCGCTACGTACAGCCGCGAGCTGTCGCGCGGGTTTGTCCAGCTGTCCGGCTCGTGGCAGTTCCGCCTCTTTGAGGGGCCTGCTGCCGTCTCTAACGAGGAGCTTTCCACGTACGAGCCCGAGTGGGATCACGTGGAGGTTCCGCACCTGTGGCAGGTAGACGGTTATGGCAACCTTGCCTACACCGACGAGGGCTTCCCGTTCCCGGTGGATCAGCCGTTCGTTCCCTCTGACGATCCCACGGGCGTGTACCAGCGCATCGTCAATCTTCCAGCTGTTCCTGCCGGCGCTCGCGAGATCATTCGCTTTGACGGCATCGAGAGCTATGGCGAGCTGTACGTCAACGGTCAGTTTATCGGCATGACCAAGGGTTCGCGCCTGTCTGCCGAGTTCGACGTGACCGACGCGCTCGTCGAGGGCGACAACCTGTTTGCTGTCAAGGTCCTGCAGTACAGCGATGGCAGCTATATCGAGGACCAGGATATGTGGTGGGCCTCGGGCATCTTCCGCGATGTGTACCTTATGCAGCGTCCCGCCGCGCACTTGGTCGACTTTAGGTTCCGCACGCACCGCGAGGGCGATACTGCTCTGATTACGCTCGATACGGTTGCCGAGGGCGCTTCCCGCATCGTGTTTACGCTCAGCGATGGCGAGAACGTGGTGGCTACGGGCGAGTGCGTCGACGGCCATGCCGAGTGCAGCGTGACCGATGCCCACTTCTGGAATCCCGAGGACCCCTTCCTTTATGACCTGACGTTTGAGGTCTACGACGGTGACGAGGTCAGCGAGTACGTTCCGCATCGCCAGGGTCTTGCCGAGGTGACGGTCGAGGGCAATCATATCTACCTCAACGGCACCTACTTTAAGATGCATGGCGTCAACCGCCACGACCACGACGATCACAAGGGCCGCGCCGTGGGCCTCGATCGCATGCGCCGCGACCTGGAGCTCATGAAGCAGCACAACATCAACGCGGTGCGCACGTCCCACTACGCCAACGACCCGCGCTTCTACGAGCTGTGCGACGAGTACGGCATCATGCTGGTCGCCGAGACCGATATGGAGAGCCACGGCTTCGAGAATATCGGCAATATCGCCCTGGTCACCGACGACCCGGCATGGGAGCCGGCCTACGTCGACCGCATTGAGCGCCTGGTGATGCAGGAGCGCAACCACGCGTGCATCATCATGTGGTCGATGGGCAACGAGAGCGGCTATGGCTGCAATATCCGCGCGATGTACGCCAAGGCTCACGAGCTCGATGGTCGTCCGGTCCATTACGAGGAAGATCGCAACGCCGATACCGTCGACGTCATCTCCACCATGTACTCCCGCGTGTCGCAGATGAACGACTTTGGCGAGCATCCGTTCCCCAAGCCGCGCATTAACTGCGAGTATGGCCACTCCATGGGTAATGGCCCCGGAGGCCTGTCCGAGTACCAGGAGGTCTTCGATCGCTGGGATTGCATCCAAGGCCAGTTTATCTGGGAATGGTGCGACCACGGTTTGGCTGCTGTGACCGAGGACGGCATTGCCTACGATATGTATGGCGGCGACAACGGCGATTACCCCAACAACAGCAACTTCTGCATCGATGGCATGGTGTTCCCCTGGCAGCAGCCGAGCCCGGGCCTTACCGAGTACGGCCAGGTCATCTGCCCGGTTCGCATGGCTTATGACGCCGAGGCAGGCGAGCTGACCGTCACCAACAAGCGCTGGTTCACCACTCTCGAGGATGTCTGCCTGTCGGCCGAGACCCTGGTGGACGGCGACGTGGTCTGCCGCAAGACGCTCATGCCCGGTGCGGTTGCCCCCGGTGAGTCCGTCCAGCTTCCGCTAGTGATTCACGAGGCCGCGGTAGGCGAGACCCTGCTGACCGTGCGCGCCTACACCATGGCCGCTCACGTCTGGTGCGAGCCGATGTTCCAACTGGGCGCAAGCCAGTTTGCCATCGCCAACCATCCGGCGCCGGCCATCGCGGCTCCCACTCGTCCTGAGCTTACGGTCGAGGAGACCGAGCAGGAGATTCGCATTCACTCCCTCAACGGCGAGCTGACCTTCAGCAAGGTAAACGGCACCGTGAGCGAATGGAAGGCATCCGGCCGCGACGTCATGGCCTCTGGCCCCCAGGTTGGTTTTTGGCATCCGCTCGTCGACAACCACGCCCAGGAGTACGACTCCCTGTGGAAGGACAACTTCATCGATGTGATGCAGACGTCTACCCGCAAGGTTTCTTGGAAGCAGGACGGCAATGCGGTCGTCGTTACCGTGAGCCAACGTATTGCTCCTCCCGTCCGCGCGTTCGGCATGCGCGTCGAGCTTGTCTACACCGTGCTTCCGAGCGGTCGCGTCGACCTCAAGGTTTCCGGCGAGCCCTACGGCGACTATTCGGACATTATCCCGCGCATCGGCATCTCCTTTGAGGTTCCCGGTTGCGATCGTGCCGTCGAGTGGTATGGCCACGGCCCGGGCGAGAACTATCCGGACTCGCTGCGCGCCAACCCGGTCGGTCATTACCGCACTACGGTCGACGACATGTTCACGCCCTACGTTATGCCTCAGGACTGTGCCAACCGCGAGGGTACCCGCTGGGTTGCCCTGCGCTCGAGCCACGGTGACGGCGTGCTGGTGACTCGTCCGGCCGACGCCGCTTCCAACCCGTTCTCGTTCTCGGCATGGCCCTATAGCTGCGAGGCTATCGATAACGCCAAGCACGTCTACGACCTTGTCAAGGGCGACACGGTTACGGTCAACATCAACGACCAGTTGCTCGGCCTTGGCTCGAACTCTTGGGGTTCCGAGGTGCTCGATTCCTATCGCACCCGTTTTGAGAGCTTCAGCTTTGAGGTGTCCCTGCGACCGCTGACGTCTGCCGATCTGGCTCAGGCGCTGGCACCCATTAAGGAGGCATAAGTCATGCATGTCTTTAACTTGCGCGCCGATTTCGACGCTCAGATGAAGTCCGTCAAGAAGTGGATGCGTACCGGACAGGCGCTCGATGGTGTTGCCGACCTGCAGCACGACGTGGCTTACTCCATCGGCGACTCGTTGGTGTATTGGTGGGTGAACGCCCACGAGGCCGCTACCGCCGATCTGGTCGGCCACCGTCGCTATCATGCCGTGCTCGCCCCGCTCGACGGCGACCTGACTGTCGAGGTGGCTTCTAAGGCCGATCTTACCTGTACGCGCGCCTACAGCGATATCGACGATCGTGAGCGCTTTGAGGGAGCGGGGGAGACCGTGACGATTCCTGCCGGCGGCGTTGCCGTCGTCGAGATCGACAGATCGGAAGAGCGTCGTGTAG
>ERZ810555.254-NODE-254-length-9844-cov-4.05506_pt1 | contig 9844 bp, 8 predicted proteins | sample MGYA00520328_ERZ810555 | MGnify/ENA primary metagenome ERZ810555 (study PRJEB31588, sample SAMN03399021) | human gut metagenome | study: EMG produced TPA metagenomics assembly of the PRJNA231909 data set (A prospective, longitudinal analysis of the...
CCGATCTCAGGATGGCCGCCACGGCCGCCCTGACCCTTGCATTAATCTTGACCATTGAGATCTCCTCATCGTTGAGAATGTGTCATCGTGCGTCCAACTCGACGATGGTCGACATCGACAATCGTCCAGGCCGGCCGGACCGCCAATCCGCCGTGCCTCCGTTTCTGGGCTGAACTGGGTTTAATGATAAGACGTCTGACGTCTTATTTCAAATATCCCGACCCGCATGTCGCCAACCACGCGCCACGCAGGTGCGGCATCCCCCGACGTGCGCTACCATTGAAATCAGACGTCTGATGTTTCCCTTTGGTTGGATACCATGACTTCAGATGTCCCATTCATGGCACGGCACATATACGTGCCCGCTCAAAGGAGAGTCATTGACCATGGCAGCATCCAACCCGATCAGCTGGTCACAACGAACATTCCCCTCACCCGAAGGCACGATCGCGTGCAGATTCCGCGCACACGCGGACGGCCGCATCTTCGATGCCGTCAATGGATCGGCGAATGACGCGCCGCTCCTCATATGCGCCATCGAACATGACGCGCTGCGCGTGCGCGCGACGACGCCACGACAGCACGTCGATCTCGACATCTAGGACACGACGAGGATAACCGACGGCGCCATGCACACGTTCGCGCTCACATTCGGCGAGTTCGGCACACGCGTCTACCTTGACGGTTCGCAGTGCTTCAGCGGCACGGCGAACCTGTGCCCCACGACGCTCACCGGAACCGATGGGCCAGGCCAAGGCGCGATTCGCCTCGCGGGCCCGTCCATCGACGTGACCGACATGCGTCTGCATGCAGCCCCCCTCACCTCCGAAAGCATCGCCGCCTTGACGCCGAGACCCGCACCGGACATCGACTTCGCCGCGGCCCAGCTCGCCCCGCGAGATGTGCGCCGCGTGCGCGCGCTGCGTTCCGGCACGATCTTCATGCATTTCCGCGTGCGCGGACCCCGCCAGTACGGCACGCTTCTCGCCGCCGGCGAGCGCGGCGAGGAACGCCTCGCCGTCTCGATCGACGACAACGGCATCACGATGACGGCCGCGGATGGCTTGTATGAGCCGTCCACCTACCATGCGCGCGGCGCATGGGACGACGGCCGATGGCATGATCTGTCGATTCGTTCCGCGCGTGGCGCCATCGACATGTACGTCGACGGCTGGCACGAACTGCATCAAGCGGGACAGGTGTTCTTCGGCGACTGGCCGCAACTGGATGAGGTGGCCATCGGGCAGAACACGGAAGGCGTCAGGCTCATGGGCGAGGTGCGCAACGGCGGCGTCTTCACGACCCCGCTCACCGACGGCGCGATCCGCAGGCTTTCGGACGCACCGGCGCTCACGACGACCGCACTGTTCGACAAGGGTTACCACGGATCCGTGAGTTATCGCATCCCCTCGATCATCCGCACCCCTCATGGCGTGGTCGTCGCCGGCGCCGACCAGCGCACCGCGATTGCGAATGACGCGCCGAACCACATCAACTTCGTCATGCGCAGGTCGCTTGACGGCGGTCGCACCTGGCTCGACATGCAGACCGTGATCGCCAATCCGGGCGAAGGCGTCGACGGCGCGTGCACGATCGACTCATGCCTTGTATGCGACGAACGCAATGGCCGTCTCACCGTCCTCATCGACCGCTTCGCCGGAGGCATCGGGTTGCCGAACAACACGCCCGGCACCGGGGTCGACCGGCACGGGCGACCGTGCCTGTACGATCGCGCAGGCACACGCTATGTACTCGCCGATGACGGCACGGTGCTTGACGGCGGCGGCGAGCGCACCGGATACCGGGTCGACGCGCACGGCAACGTGACGCACGAGGGACGGGCCTCGGGCAACATCTACCTCAAGGAGGGCGCGGACCCCGACGAATCACTGCTCATCGAGCGCACGAGCTTCGTCATCGAACTGCATTCCGACGATGACGGCGAGACGTGGAGCACACCACGCAACATCAACCACATGATCAAGGAGGATTGGATGCACTTCCTGGGCGTCTCGCCCGGCAACGGCATCCAGCTCCAGGCCTCCGAACATCGCGGGCGTCTGCTCGTCCCGTTCTACTGCACCGGCGCCTCACTCAAGCATTACTCGGGCGGAGCGCTCATCAGCGACGATGGCGGCGACACATGGCGACGTGGTTCGATGATCAACGACGGCCGCATCGTCAACGGCACCGCCGTCGACCCGAAGAACATCCGGGACGATGACGCGACCACGCACGAATCCGTGTTCGTCGAGCGCGCGGATGGCACCGTCGTGTGCTTCTTCCGCAACCAGAACCATGCCGGGCGCATCGGCGTCGCGCTCAGCCACGACGGCGGCGAGACATGGGATGACCTGTACTTCGACAAAGACGTCCCCGACATCTTCTGCCAACCGAACGCCGTAGCCTGCGCGCCGCGATCGGACACGATGGTGTTCGCGAACGCAAGCCAGATGCTGCCGTATCGCGGCAACGGGGTGCTGCGGCTGAGTCTGGACGGCGCACGCACATGGGCGGCGCATCGCTGCATCAACCCCTATCATTACGGCTATCAGTGCATGACGATGCTGCCGGATGGCGAACTCGGATTACTCTGGGAGCGCGAGACCGCGGGATTGTACTTCACCATGCTGCCGTTGAGCGTATTCGGCGCGGCCGAAACGCACTGAGGGCGTGTTCGGGAACACGTGTGCGACGCATGTTCCCGAACACGCCCCCACCGGCCGCTAATGGTCGAGCCGGGCGGCGAACCAGCGCGTGATCGACGTCGGATGGGTGATCGCCGTGCCGACGACGGCCGCCCACGCGCCGCGGCTCATCACGTCATGCAGCTGTTCGGGCGTATGGATGCGGCCCTCGCACAGCACAGGCGTATCGGGGAACGACGACACCATGTACTCGAGCAACTCGAAATCGGGGCCGTCGGTCTTCTCCCGTTCGCCCGTGTACCCGGAAAGCGTCGTCGAGATGATGTCGCTGCCCGCATCGACGGCGCGGCGCGCATCGTCGAAGCTGCCGCAATCGGCCATGACCGTGACGCCCTCATCGTGCAGCGCCTGCACGGTCTGCGCATAGGTTCGCCCGTCCGGGCGCGGCCGTCCCGTCGCGTCCAAGGCCACGATGTCCGCGCCCGCCGCCGCGCAACAGCGCGCATGACGCAGCGTCGGCGTGATGTACACGCCTTGCGAACCGTCCTTCCAGATGCCGATGACCGGCACGTCCACCTGGCCTTTTATCGCCGCTATGTCGGCGAGTCCCTGACAGCGGATGCCGACCGCGCCGCCTTCGACGGCCGCCATCGCCATCTGCGCCATCGTCTCCGGGTGGCGCAGCGGTTCGCCGGGGTACGCCTGGCAGCTGACGATGAGTCCGCCTTTCACACGTTCGATAACCGGATTCCTGCTCATCATTATGTATCCTTTCCTTGCACAGAGTATGCCGGCCGCCGCGCCCGAACGCGACGGCCCAATCAACCGATGACGCGACGGGACGCGACGGCCGCACCGATGAGCGGCGCGTCGCCGCCGAGCTCGCCCTCACGCATCCGCACATCGCGCAGCAACGGCAATGCGGAACGGGCGAACCCATCGCGCAACGCATTCCACCACACCGGCCCCGCATTCACGACCGACCCGGAGACGACGATGCCGTCGGGATCCACCAGATTCGCCATGCCTCCGATGCACGCGCCGAGCGCCCGGGCGCTGTCTTCGATGACCGATGAGGCAAGCGCGTCGCCATCCGCCGCAAGCGCGGCGACGTCGCCGCCATTGCGCACCGGTTCGCCACCGGCGCGCATGTTGTACAACGTCGCCAGTCCGGTGCCGCTTGCGACCGGTTCGACATGCCCCTCGACGCTTCCGCACGAGCACGGGACCCCGGCACCGAGAGCGCTCACGACATGTCCGGCATGTCCCGCCATGCCATGCGCGCCGAGGAACGGCACGCCGCCGACGATGATCGCGCCGCCGATGCCGGTGCCCACGCCGACCGACAAGAGGACACGGGCGCCACGCCCCGCGCCGTAATGCGCTTCGCCGAGCCCATGCGCGACGACGTCGCCGACCATATGCACCGGCAGATCGGTGATCGCGCCGAACGCATCGTAGATCCGCTGGCCTTTCCATCCGGGGAGCAGATCCGTCGCGGCGATGATCTCTCCGGTCTCGCCGTCGGGCACGCCGGCGGCCGCGATGCCGATGCCGCACGGCTCTATGCCTTGGGCACGCGCGCGGTCGAGCTGACGGCGCGCGGACGCGACGATGCGCTCGCGCACGGCGTCGCCTCCCTGCGAGGCGTGTGTCGGCTCCTCATCGCGCAGCAACACGGTGGGAGCGGCATCGCCGTCGGACAGCCGGACGAATCCGCTGGCGATCTTCGTGCCTCCGATGTCGAATGCGAGGAAATCGCTCATTGTTCCACCGCCTCATGGATGTGCGACAGGTAGCGCACGCGCTCGTCGAGCGTCGCGTCCCGTGGCACGCACACCTTCGCGCCGACATAGGCGATCGGCCGTTTCTGCGTGTTTGCGGCGCGCATGCATTCGGCGATCGCATCCGCATCCATAAGCGATGTCGGCTCGTCCGGATTCATCGGCAGATGTCCGTCGATCCACGGGTATCCATAGATCGTCTCCTTCGGCCCCGCTCCCGAGAACATCAGTCCGGTAAGCGCGTCGGCGTCGGCGCACCGGCGCACGTGTTCCAGCGCGGTCCGCGCGCTTCGGCCTTCGACCGCGGACCGTCCCCAGTTGACGGTCAGTCCGATTCCCAGCTCCTTGCACAACGCGATCTCGTCGTCGAGGCGGAGGAAGCCCTTTTCCGGCTCCTGCCCGTCTATGTAACGGTCGCAATGTTCGATGACGAGTCGTGCGCCGCTCCAATCCCATGATGCGAGCAGTCGCAACGATTCCTCCATACGATCGGCATCGGCGACCCGTCTTGGTGCGCTGTGCAGTTCGATGTAGGCGATGTCCTGCGCGCCGCGGACGCGCGCGACGTCGGCGACGGCGCGTCGCAGGTCCTCGAAGAATCCGATCGCATCGCGGCGCCCGGCCTCCTGCGGGCTGGCGAGTCCGAACCACGGATCCTCGTTCATGCGCCGCATCGTGCCGGGGATGGCCGTGACCGAGTTCGCGTGCCAGTGGGCGGGCAGGTGTTCGGCAAGCCAATGGCGGTCGTCCTCATTCGCAAGGTCGCCGGGGAACGGCAGTTCCGTCCCGCGGACCCATGACTGCTCGCCCAGCAGCATGTAGTACAGTTCCTGCGACGGGCGCCCCTGCGGAAGCGACGCATACGCGCCAACGATGAATTCCGGCTTCATATTTCCTCCTCGAAATATGAAATGATTGAGACATGTACATCCCCGATTATACATCAGACATCTGATGTATATCAGTGCACCGCGCCTCGTGTCGGGCGGCGCATACGGATCGTGGACCGACCCCACGCAGCGACCACGCGTCAGCGCACGGGGAGGTGTTCGCGCAGTATCGATTCGATCGGCCGGTAATGCTCGCGCACGGCCTCACGGTACATCTGGGCGTCGCCGGCGATCGCCGCATCCAGCATGCGACGGTGCGCCTCGGCCGTGTCAAGCATCTTCTCCGAAGGCGCCAAGCCGATCTGCGGGAGCACGGCCATGTGCACGAGCCACAGGGAATGCACCATCTGCTTGGCGATGGTGTTGCCGAGCGGATCCAGCAGTCCCATATGGAAGTCGATGTCGGCATACAGGAAATCCTCGCCCCGTTCGGCGGACGAGACCATGGCGTCGACGAGCGCATCGAGCTCGGGCTGTTCCGTCCCCTTGACCTTCGCGCACACCTCATCCGCGCATCCGAGGTCGAGGAACCTCCTCAGCTCCACGACGTCCTTCAGATCGTCGAAGTTCTTGCCCACCGACACCATCGAGCGAAACGCCAGCGTCTCCACCATGGGGTCGAGAGACAGCGAACCGACGAACGTCCCCCTGCCGTGTTCGACATTGACGATGTTGAGCCCTTCGAGCTTGCGCACCGCTTCGCGCACGGACGAACGCGACGCGCCCACGGCCTCGCACAGTTCGACCTCCGTCGGCAGCAGATCGCCCGGCTGGAGCCGCTCCCGCAGAATATACGATTTGATCGCGTCCATCGTCACATCGCAGCGGCTGCGCATCGGCGTCCGCTGCTGCAACGCACCGGGCTGCAGCCGCATGATCGTGTTCTCCTGACTGCTCATTGCGGTTCCTCCAAAAACCATCGCACCGCGCCGTCAAGACGCCCCACCACCGTCACGCACACCGACCTGACGCGGGGACGGCGACGCCCACGGCCCCACCATCCTCGTTCGTTGTCGGCGACCCCGCAACAGGGACATACCGGGCGATCGACATTAACCGCCCCTGACAGACGTCTCACGCACCAGCATAGGCCCGCACCGCCCCATCGGCAACCACGCAGCCGTGCGTTGCGGGGCCGTCCGTACGCTCATCGCACGGGAACGAAACTGTCCCGCACCACGAGGGTGGTGGAGATGAACGTGTGGTGCCGCAACGTGCGTTTGCTGGAGATGGCCTCGGCGAGCATCGTGATCGCCGTGTCGGCCAGTTCGTTCTGGTCGATGTCGTAGCTGGTCAGCGTCGGCGAGGTGTATTGGGCGATGGATTGGTTGTTGATGCTGATCACGCTGGTGTCGCGCGGCACCAACACGCCCGCCGCGGTGAACGACTGCAATACGCCGACCGCGATCGAATCGGCGGCCACGATGAACGCATCCGGCATGTCGTCGCGGTGGTCCTTGACCGCCTGATGGCCTAGGACACGTCCGGTGTCCACGGTGAAGGCGCCCTGCGCATAGATCAGCCCCTCCGTATCCAGCCCCAGACGCTCGGTCCAGTTGCGGAATGCGGTCAGACGGCCGTCTTCGGGGTATTCGTGCAGGCCCATCGTGAAGCCGGCGCCGCCGATATAGCCGATGCGGCGCTTGCCGGAGGCCATCAGCACGTCCAAGGCCTCCAGAATGGTCTGCCCCAGATCCGGCTGTACCGAATCGAACAGGCTGGGCGCCGGGTTGATGTCGATGAACACGCCATGGGGCAATGCCAGGTGGAGCTTCAACAGTCCATCCGAAGAGAGTACGGACGGTCCGATGGAGATGAAGCCGTCGAAATCACCGGCGTTGGCAATCAGATTGTCGATATGGGAAAACGACGTGAGTTCCATGTGCTGGGCTCTGGCATTGTCGCCAAGCACGGACCGCAGTTCATCGAAATAGGCGTCCGCCAGTTCTTCCTCGCGGGTGGCGTTGTCGAGTACGGCCACACGGCGTGGCAATGCGATACGGCGTGATCCGGTAGCGTAGCCAAGCTGCTCGCTGACCTCGATGATGCGACGTCGCGTCTCCTCTTTGACGGACAATGTCGGGTCCCCATTGAGCAGCCGGGATACCGTGGCCTGCGAGAAGCCCGATCTCTGTGCGATTTCCTTCATCGTGACCATAGTTGAGCCTTCCACGCCTCAGTACGTAACAATACGCAGTATTTCAGTAAATTACTTTACTACATAGTGTAACTCACGTCATGCGGGTATGACGCCGTATGGTTGCAGCATCGTCGACCCGCAGCGCTGCGTGTGCCCCCTCAGTCATTGACCCGCATAGTTATGCGAGAAGCTCGGCTTAGGTAAATTATAAGCCGAGCTTCAACACATGGGTCTCAAGACCGGAGCAGTCAGGAATCCCCACTAACAGGGGCTTGCCGTCAACGAGAATCAGCGACCATACCTATTATTCATTGACCTTGTATCCCTAATCCTTTCCATATGCAACAAGCTTGTCTTGCCAAGCCTTCGTATGCGTGTCGATCAGTCCTTCATCCAGCATCTGCTGCCAATAGTCCACAACCTTCTTTACTTCAGGATTATTGGTCAGATTGATGGTGATGGAATCAACGATGAGTCCAACAAAACAGCACCGCCCCCTACGTCAACTATCCGCTCGAACTAGACACAGTCCAATTCGTCCCCGCATAGCGCCTAAATGAACGTGTTAGGTCTGCACCAATTCACGGCTGGCAATACTCCACACTTCTCAGTAATCAATTCGCACCAAACCGCTCACGAATCTGAGCAGCAGTACCATAAGAGGCTTGCGCACCGATCCCAGTCGCGGCGTACGCGGAAACGTATGAGGCCAACTGCGCACTGTCCGCCAACGCATGACCCGAGGCAAGTCCGGCCAGAACCGTGCCCATAAAGGCATCTCCGCACCCGGTAGTGTCGATGGCCTCAACCGCAACTGGCGCAATACGATAGATATCATCACCATCGATGACTACCGACCCATCCCCGCCAAGCGTAATTACCGCCTGATTAAAGCCGAAGTCATGCATCTGCCGCGCCACATCAGACCAGTCCAGTCCATCCCAATCGTCATCGTCAGGCTCGGCGATGTCCAGCAGCTGTGCCATTTCATGTTCATTGACCAGCAGAATGTCCGAAGCCTCGATAAGTTCAGCGGGTAGTTCAGCAACGAATGGCGAATCGTTGAGCAATACCTTGAGCCCGGCATCATGACAGAGGCGAGCACATGCGGTGACCGTTTCCATCGGACTCTCCAAACACAGTCCCAGCACATCAGCAGCAACCAATGCATCAGATGACTGCCGCGCATAGTCGACAGATACCTCACCATTGGAACCAGCCGAATATACGATGGTGTTCTCGCCATTCGCGTCCACGGTAATTACCGTAGTGCCACTGGGACCTGCAACGGCAGCGATATGCGAAGTATCCACACCAGCATCGCGCAAATGCTCCAGCAGAAAATCCGCATTGGCATCTTCCCCGACTGCACCAAACATCCGCACCTGCGCTCCAATTCGCGCAGCCGCCGATGCCTGATTCGCTGATTTGCCTCCCGGCAATAAGGTCAGCGGGCCACCGTTGACGGTCTCTCCCGGTTTCGGCAACCGCTCAGTAACGACCGTGTAATCAACATTCATTGATCCGACCACGGACACACTGCCGTGCAGGTGGTCGAGCAAGTCAAGACATGATGCTGACATGATGCATTTCCTTTCGGCCTTCTTGTTTCGGCCTGTCTTCTATGTTCTGCGCTTGTTCTACGTTTCAGCAAAATCACGATGGAAACACAATCGTGCGGGTATGCAAATGCCCGGAGTCTGAAGTCAAATCCCGGGCATTGCACGTATTCGGGGCCAAATCGTCTGCGCGATTGATATGTTCTGCTGACGACTGACGCCTAGCGGATTGTGATGGTTATATCAGCATCACGCACCCATCGGCAGGAAGATTGCCATGGACAGGATGAACATGACGATTACGCCAGCGATCATCGGCACACTGGTACGGCGCACAATGTCGATTGGGCTCTTCTTGATGGAGCCGGCGACGATCATCACCACAGCGGAGACCGGCGAGACAGCGCGCAGCAGATTGCCAGCGAGACCCATCGGGATGGACACAGCGAGCACATTGATACCAGCAGCAGCGGCCAGCGGAACCATGAGCGGAACCATCGCGAAGAACAGTGCGGTACCGGAACCGGAGAGTAGCACGATGAGCGCAGTGAGGCCGACAAGGATAAGCGGCAGCACGAAGCCCATACCAGAGCCGGACAGGCCGGTCATTGCGTTCTGCAGTTCGGTGATCAGACCAATGGACTTAAGACCAACGACGAACACAGAAGCAGCGACCAACAGTGCCACAATCGGCATTGCGCCACCCATGCCCTTGAAGAAGGACTCGGTGCCAGCGAGGGTTTCCTTGCCCTTGCGAGTGCGGATGAGCTCGCAGATAATGGCGATCACGAAGGAGAGAATGGAAGCGAGTTCAACACTCAGG
>ERZ810555.257-NODE-257-length-9696-cov-4.55233_pt1 | contig 9696 bp, 8 predicted proteins | sample MGYA00520328_ERZ810555 | MGnify/ENA primary metagenome ERZ810555 (study PRJEB31588, sample SAMN03399021) | human gut metagenome | study: EMG produced TPA metagenomics assembly of the PRJNA231909 data set (A prospective, longitudinal analysis of the...
GAGTTCAGACGTGTGCTCTTCCGATCTCCTCATAATCAACGGCTCAACGACGAGACGACACCCACGAAAACAACACAAGAGCCAGAAATGGTGACTCTGCATCTTGAAGAACTTCTTCCAATGTGTAATTCTTCAAAGCGGTTTCCACGGCGATGATCCGAGGGTTAATTAAAGATTTCAACGCCATATCAAAAGAATTCAATGATGAAATTTGCTCGAAGGACTGCAAGTGAAGACGATTCTTTGCAATGCCAGCGAATCGGTACCTCTTATAGCCGTGATAATACCCCAGGTTTTCAATTCTCTTTTTTGCAATCACCAGAGCATGCGATGCCGTTATCACACAGATGCTGCATAAGTTCATTCAGTGTTTTCATTGCACCCCTATTCGCCAAAGTCATAAGGGATAATTGTAACTTGAAGTATGCCTTAGCAGTGTGGTGTCTGCCGGCTCATGGTGTTGGAAGAATCTTTTTCATTACGGTTATGGTTTTCGGACACTACCCGATTGCGACGCGATTATGACGGGATTACGACGCGATTCGGTTTCTGACGACGCGATTGCATCTTGCTTATTCCCCGGTTCCATACCTTGTTGGGCGTCTTGCTGCCAAGGAGCTTCATGGAGCATCGTTGATTTCCTTGGCGATTACGTTGAACCCATCCCGCATGAGCGTGAAGTATGTGATTGGAATCTGGGTGCGTGAAAATGCGTGAAAATGCGCGGAAGTGCGCGAGAGAAGTGCTCGAATCTGCTTTGACAGGCTGCTGCTTTTATGCAGTCTCTATCTGTTGAAAGTCTCTCGCGCTCGCGAAGAAAACACGGCCCATAGTGAATGCGGATTGGGCAGCGTGCAACTATTCAGGTGTTACCTACGAACGTATATACAGCGTCAATTGGCTTTATTACTATTGCCGTAGGCAAATTCAGCCGGATATCTCTGAGCATTCTTCGCAAGCTTATCGAGGATTATCTCGTCAAGGTCAAATCCAAATTTGTCAGATAGCATGATGCAATATATGAGTACATCTGCTATTTCCTCATGAATATGTTCGATATTGCTGTCTTGTGGCTCGTCGTTCCATTGAAAACATTCCAGAAGTTCTGCGGCCTCAATGCTGATAGATTTGGCAAGATTGCCGGGAGTGTGGAATTGAGACCAGTCCCGCTCTGCTACGAATTTACGGATTGCGTTGATGCTTGAATCGGAAATCATAATACGTAAGTGTATGTCGAATCTTTTCTGAAGGCCTCTCTCGGGTGCATAATGAGCATATGACGAAGAGCGCGCTTCCAAAGCCAATCATTATAGATTTGCCGTATCAGAGCATTGATGACAAAGCAGAAATAGAGAAAGCCTTTGTCGAGCAATTAGGATATGAGACATTATCTGCTGTTGAGCGTGAGACTTTGCACTATATTTTCGATTATCCAACGGTGTATGTGGTTCATTCAAAGAAGAGGAATCAGCATACTTTACGTCCCGAATATACGGTGTATGTGGGAGAGACGAATAATATTCGTAGTCGAACAATGCAGCATCTGAGGGAAGATCCCAAAACGAGAGTTGATTGGAAGGAATTTCAAGAAAATTTGCAGAGCGACGCTCGTTCTGTGTGGCAGTATGTCATTGGCAATCCGCATTTCAACAAATCTCTGACTTTGGACGTGGAGAACCGGCTGATGCATTATCTTCTTGGCTCTGATGCAGTCAAGAATTTGAACAATCGTCGCACCAATGCGCAAGGCGACTACTATACGCAGGATGAATTCAGCCAGATTTTCTCGGACATCTGGCTGGAACTGAACCGACAGGATTCGGAACTATTTCCGGCTGAGGAGATTATTCGCGATTCTGCACTTTTTAAAGCATCGCCTTTTCACCAATTGAGTGATGATCAGATAGCTGCGGAAGAATCGATTATGGACGCGCTTTCTGAAGCTCTTGCCGGCTCTGGTGATTCAGCCGATTCCGGTTTATCGAGACTGATTTTCGTGCAAGGCGTTGCGGGTACTGGAAAGACGGTTTTGCTAAGTCACCTGTTTTATCGCATAGCAACAGAAATGGATATCAATGGGCGCACCAATGACGAAGATGATGAAGATATTCTGGAAACCGATTCATCACTAAAAATCAGTAAGGAAGATCGCAGAAAAGCATATATCCTTGTCAACCATAACCAGCAAATGCACGTCTATAACCAAATTGCAAGCAAATTAGGTTTGCAGAAACATTTTGGCGAGGTGGCTCTTAAACCGAGTCAATTCATCAATCGATTTAGTGAGAAAACAACAAGTAATCGAGCTATTGCGGACAAGCCCCGAGGCAAAGCCGATGTAGTGCTTGTTGATGAAGCTCATCTGCTGTTGACGCAGGGTGACCAAGGATACTCGGGCAAGAACATGCTGCACGATTTATTGCGTCGTGCGAAAGTGGTTATTGCGGTATTCGACCCGAATCAGATTTTGCAAACCTCGCAGCGTTGGAGCGAAGAGGATCAGGACATACTCTTTCCGCAGCAAACAGAAGGCGACGTGCAAAAAACTGCTGCTGGCTATAGTGGGCAGTTGGAGCGATTTGTGCCATTGAATATGTGGGGTGATCACTATTTGCTAAGTCGCATATGCTTGCATAGGCAATTTCGCATTGCTGCGGGTGATGCGACGATTCGATGGATTGATGATTTCGCTGATGGTAAGAGAATAGGTCGTATTCCTCAAGACATTGGGGAAAAGGATAGAGAAACAGGCGAATATGTCCGCGAGCCATTTGAAATCAGAGTATTCGATTCGCCGGTTGAACTGTTTAAAGCCATAAAGGAGAAGGCATATCTAAAGGCTTCAGGCGTTGACGGATGCGGGCTTTCTCGTGTGGTTGCTACGTATGATTGGGAGTATAAGGGCGGCAAAATTAACGATTCCAGTCCCGATGGTCTCTGGAATGTTGAGATGCATCGCGATACACAGGGAGTATGGCGCATGGGAGCGGCTCAGGGGATGCCGAGAGGATACGATGCGTTTAATCCTGATGGAAGAGCTGATTATTTCTGTCATCCATGGAATTACGAAATCAAGGTAGGGGATAAGGGGCTTTCTCTAGATGCTGTCTGGGCAGAAAGTCCGCATACGCTTAATGAAGTGGGATCAACGTTCTCTATTCAGGGGTTTGATCTTAATTATGTAGGTGTCATCATTGGACCGTCGGTTACCTATCGCGAGGGGAAAATCGTTTTTAACGAAAAGGCAAGTTGTAATAAACGTGCAGTGAGTAAGAGGAACGGCTCAATCAGCTACGCGCAATCCAATCTGCGTAATGAACTGAATGTTCTGCTCAAACGCGGTGTGCATGGATTGTATTTATTCGCCGTTGATCCTGAACTGCAGGCCGCTCTCAAAGAAGCTGCCAGTAAGTAATTGCTTGACTGTACTTGATGTTCATCTTTGAGTTTATCCAGCCGATGCGTATGCAATGTTGAGCGATACATAACCATCCGAAAAGAGGCCGCCATGAAATACGGGATGAGGAAACCCAGCTGGAAGAAAAGCCTGTCTGCGCGTACGAAGGGCCGCGCCACCCGTGCGGTCAAGCGTGCGCTGATTCCCGGTTACGGCAAGAAGGGAATGGGCTGGCTGCACCCCAAGCGCAAGCTGTACAACACCATCTACAAGAAGACCACGTTCAGCCTGTTCGATCTGTTCAAGTAACCGGGGCTAAAGGGGGAAATCACATGTGTTCCAATCCAGACACGTACGAGTTCCGACTTTCATTAGACCTTCCTCAACAGAGCGCCGTTCCTACTGATACGTTTTCTGCCTTGCGGGAAATCCATGAATATTCAGCGGAGAACGGCCCGCGTTTCCACACGGCTGCTGAGATGTTTGATTCTCTGGGAATATGACAGGTCCCGCCATGCGAACATTGCGCATGGCGGGATCTGGTTTTGTCGCTGTTGAGCTGTCGGACACTCAGGCGAGCATGGCCTCGATGTTGTTGCCTTCCGGATCGTGCACGAAGGCGGCGTAGTAGGTCGGACCGTAGTTCGGGCGCAGGCCGGGCTGTCCACCGACTTCGTTCGTATCCTCGTTATCCTCGGCACTTTCGTCGTATTCTTCGCTGAACGAGTATCCCAGATTGCGCGTCATCGCATTCTCGATCACGTCATAGGTCCACATGCGTTTGTCATCATATCGAGCGAAAGCAAGCGTGCTGGAAATCAACAGCATGCTGTTCAGTGGTTCCCATTGCCGCATGTCCTTGTCGTTCTCGGCCTGTGCAATGGCGTCCAACGGCACGTAGCGTTTGAGCAGACCGTAGACGGAGAAACTGGCGGCGAGCACGATCGCCATCCACGGGAACGTCGGTGACTGCACAGCGAACATGCCCACGCCCAGCGCCACGTTGAGCAGAGGCGTAGTCAGGTACGCGATTGAGGTCTGCAGCGCCTGGCCGTTGACCACCAGATATATGTACAGCAACCAATTCACGCTGATAGCCGTGGTGGCGGCGAGTTCCAGCGCGAGAACAGCCTTTTGCTCCGCTGTGCGCGTCAAAGCGCGGCGATCGCGCGATGATATGCGCGATAGCGGCGGAACGCCATCAGCAGCGCAATCATGACCACCAGCGTGGCGATCAGCCGATACGCCAGCACGCTGATGGCATTCATGCCGGACAGCGCGTGCCAGTACAGCGGCAGCACGCCCCAGCCGATATTGGAAACGAGCAGCGCGGCAATCCCCATCCGCGTCTGCTCGACAGCACGAACCGAAGTCATACCCGCCACCATAGTGCCTGATTGTGTCACTGCCGTGCGTGTGCTCACACGGCATTTGTTAGAAGCTGTTCCGGGAATCGAATACAAGTTATCCCCGACCCAATACGGTCTGATTATCTCAGCACCGCTCCCGAATGAAATCGAAGATCATATCGAACACCTGCGGGCTCCAGAAGTCGCGCTCGTGTTCTGCGCCGTCGACCAGCACCAGCCGCGAGTCCACGCCGTGTTCGAGAAGCCTCTTGTGCATCTTGACCGACTGCCGGTAGGGGACCACGGTGTCGGCGGTGCCGTGCAGCAGCATCGTCGGCGGGTAGGCCACCCCGTCACGCGCCTGCAGGTACGGGCTCATGTCGGCCGCCCGGCGGCGCACGTCGTCGCACAATCCGGTTTCATGGGTCGCCCCGACCACTGCGGCGAACGGGCCGAAATAGTACAGCCGGAACGGGTCATCCTCGTTGCCGAACGCGTCGATCGCCTCCATCATGTCGGTGGGCGGGAAGCAGCTGACCACGAAGCTCACCGCGTCGCTTTCGGTGGCATAACTGCCGTCTTCATACCGCGGGTCGTCGGCAGTGAGCCCCACCAGCAGAGACGTGTTGCCGCCGGACGACGTGCCCCAGATGCCCAGCCGCTCAGGGTCGACGTGCCAGCGCCGCGCGTTCGCCCGCAGGTACCGGATCGCCGCCTTGACATCCTTCAGATAGGCAGGGAACACGGCACTGGCGTCACGCGAGGCGTTGCGATGGTTCACCGTCGCCACCACGAATCCCTCTCGCGCCAGTTCGGATAGCTGCGGGATCTCGTAATCACGGTCCGGTGTGGTCCACGCGCTGCCCTGCACGAACACCACGGTGGGGTAGCGGCGGTCATCATCGTCGCCGGTGGATTGCGGCGCGATGATGTCCATCACCAGATCATCGGCCCCGGTGCGATACGCCACGTTGCGGGTGAGCCGGGCCAAGCCGGTGAGCGTGGGATTATTCGGTACGTGGACGGTTTCGACGGTTCGGTCTTCTGACGGCGTGATATTCGGCATGAGGCAATGTTACAGCGAATGGTTCTCAATAAGAAAGGTGCGAGTCCGTTATGTGAGGAAACGAACACGGATTACTTCGTAAGCCCGGTATTTTGCCGGTCTCTGAAATGTTCGATTGTGCGGAAATGTTCGGAATCCTCTCACTTTTCTTATTGAGAACGATTCGCTGCTACATCCGGAACGCAGCGCGCGGGTGCGCTAAACTGTGTACAGCTCAGAAACTCACCCCAAGGAGATGCCATGAACCCGAGACGCGGGCCGATCGTCGCAGGCGAGAAGATCCAATTCACCGACCGCAAGGGCAAGAAGATCACCGACCAGCTGACCGCCGGTGGCGTCACCCAGACCGAGCACGGGATCATTCTGCACGACGACGTGATAGGCCGCACCGAGGGCGTGGTCGTCACCACCGTCACCGCCAAGCGCGAGGCTCAGGTCAATGCGGACCATCCCGAACGCGACCGGAACAAGCCGTGGAAGGCGACCCGTGCGATCGGCGGCTGGCAGTATGCGGTCATGCGCCCCCGTCTCGCCGACTACGTGCTCTCCATGCCGCGCGGCGCCCAGATCATGTACCCGAAGGACATCGCGCAGGTCATCCAGCTCGGCGACATCCGAAGCGGCCTCAACGTGCTCGAATCTGGTGCCGGATCGGGCGCGATGAGCGTCAACCTGCTGGATGCGGTGGGGGAGTCCGGCCGCCTGACCACCATCGAGCTGCGACCCGAATTCGCCCGTGTGGCCGACGCGAACGCCACGCTGTATTACGGCGAACGCCCGCAGTGGTGGGACCTCAAGACCGGCGACTTCGACTCGGTCGCGGCCGGCCTGCCGGAGCACTCCTTCGACCGCATCGTGCTCGACATGCTCGACCCGTGGAACAGGCTCGAACAGGCGTACCGGGTCATCGCGCCCGGCGGCGTCCTCATCGCCTACATCACCACCACCACGCAGATGAGCCGACTCGTCGAGGCTCTGCGCGAAGCCGGCCATTGGACCGATCCCGCCATCCAGGAGACGCTGGAACGCACGTGGAAGGCGCAGGGGCTCGCCGTGCGGCCGGACCATGCGATGATCGGCCACACCGGCTTCCTTGTGGTCTCCCGCGCGATGGCGGAGGGGTTCGCGGCCCTGCGCAAACGCGACCGCGCCACCAAGGATACGACCACTGACATCGATTCGCTCACCCCCGAACAGCGCGAGGCCCAGCTGGACGATCTGGAGCTGCGCGACATTTCGGACCACAAGCTGCGCAAGGTGCTGCGCGACCTCGACCTGCAGACGTCCCGACTGTCGCAGGACGACCAGGCCTGCAAGCAAGGCGAGGCGACGGCGATCTGACAGCCCAATCAGGCGCGGCGAATCTTAACGGCAGGCAATGATTTGGTGATGACGGGAAGTCGAGCGCCCCTCGTCTGCCACAATGGAGGCAGTGACGTCGTACGGAAAGGTCCTGAAGAATGGGCGTGAATCTCAGCAAGGTCGAGAAAAAGGCGAAGAACTATTCCCACGTGCTGCTGGTCATGCGGCACGCGAAGGCGGAACCGTTCAACGACAAGGGCGACCATGACCGCGAGATAACCGACAAGGGCGAGAAGCAGGCGAAGATCGTCGCCAAGGGGCTCGTCGGCATGAAACTGCTGCCCGACCGCGTCGCGTGCTCCGGCGCGGTCCGCGCCCGGCAGACGCTGGAGAGAATGCTCAAGGTGTTCGGCGACCATCCCAAGGTCGAATACCGTCAGGCCCTGTACGACGGCGGCATGCAGTCCGTATTCGACGAGCTCGCCAACGCCAAGGACAAGACCCGGGTCCTGATGGTCCTCGGCCATGAGCCGACCGTTTCGGTGAGCTGCCAGTGGCTCGCCTCCTCGGATTCGGACATGGTCAAGCTGGATCTGCTCAACCTGGGCATGTCCACCGCCTCCGTGGTGGTGTTCGGCTCCGATCAGCCGTTCAGCCGCTGGCAGGTACACGGCGCCGAGCTGCTCGCCGTGCTCAGTCCCAAGGATTTCGACTAGGGATGACGCCTTTTTGCCGGCCAGCCTCTCTCGCGAACGGTGACAGCCGGCTTGTGTTATAACCACCGTTTATAACGACACCTTAATGCTTCTGATGGCCTCGCAATCGGCGGGTTTTGGTAATCTAGGCGGGTCATAGTCGTACATAACGGAGGATTCATGCCTGCACTTACATCCGTCTCGGGATTCCCGCGCATCGGACAGAATCGTGAACTGAAGAAGATCATCGAAGCCTACTGGAAGGGCGCCGCCTCACTCGACGAGGTGCGCGGCACCGCCAAGGAACTTCGCGCGAAGCACTGGAAGCTGCAGGCACAGGCCGGCGTCGATCTCATCCCCAGCAACGACTTCAGCTACTATGACCAGATGCTGGACACCGCGATCCTGCTCAATGTCATCCCGCAGCGTTACAAGCGACTCGCCTTCACGAACCCCGAGGAGACGCTGTTCGCCATGGGCCGCGGCTATCAGGGCGACAAGGGCGACGTGACCGCCCTGCCGATGAAGAAGTGGTTCACCACCAACTACCACTACATCGTTCCTGAAATCGAGGAGAGCACCGAGATCCGCCTCAACGGCACCAAGCCGTTCGACGAGTTCAACGAGGCAAAGGCCCGGGGCATCCTCACCAAGCCGGTGCTGATCGGCCCCTACACCTTCCTCAAGCTCGCCCGCAACGCGCAGGCCGAGGAGCTCACCTACGACAAGGGCCTGGTGAACGCGGTCGCCGCCGTCTACGCGGAAGTGATCAAGCGCTTCGCCGCACTCGGCGCCCAGTGGCTGCAGCTCGACGAGCCGTACCTCGTGCTCGACAAGGAGGACGGCGACGTCTCCCTCTTCAAGAGCCTGTACGCGAAGATCCTGCCCGCTCGCGAAGATAAGATCAAGGTGCTGCTCAACACGTACTTCGGCCACATCGCCGACGTGTACGAGACCGTGAACCTGCTGGGCTTCGACGGCATCGGCCTCGACCTCAACGAAGGCAAGGACGAGAACCTCGCCGCGGTCGAGAAGTACGGCGTCGCCGAGAACACCACCCTGTTCGCGGGCGTGGTCAACGGCCGCAACATCTGGCGCAACAACTACGCCGTCAGCCTCGGCCTGATCGACGCGCTTCGCCAGAAGACCGACAACGTGGCGGTGTCCACCGCCAGCTCCCTGCTGCACGTGCCGTTCAGCACCGAGGGTGAGACCGCCCTTGACCCGGCCGTGCTCAAGCACTTCGCGTTCGCTGTCGAGAAGCTGACCGAGCTCAAGGAGATCGCCGTCCTCGCCGACTCCGATGAGGACGCCAAGAAGGCATCCGCCGATCTGGCCGCCAACCAGGCGCTGTTCGACGGCACCCGCGTTGCCGCCGATCCGGCGGTCGCCGAGCGCATCGCCAAGCTCACCGACGCCGACTTCGTGCGCCAGCCGGCCCGCGCCGAGCGTCAGAAGGAGCAGCGTGTCGCCCTTGGCCTGCCGCTGCTGCCCACCACCACCATCGGCTCCTTCCCGCAGACCAAGGAGATTCGCGCCGAACGCGCCAAGCTGCGTAAGGGCGAGATCACCAAGGCCGAATACGACGAGTTCATGAAGGCCCAGATCGACGCCTGCATCAGGCACCAGGAGCAGATCGGCCTCGATGTGCTGGTTCACGGCGAGTTCGAGCGCAACGACATGGTCGAGTACTTCGGCCAGAACCTCAACGGCTTCCTGTTCACCAAGAACGCCTGGGTGCAGTCCTACGGCACGCGCTGCGTCAAGCCTCCGATCGTGTGGGGCGACGTCTCCCGCGCCAACCCGATCACGGTGGAATGGTCCGCCTACGCGCAGTCCCGCACCAACCATGTGATGAAGGGCATGCTCACCGGCCCGGTGAGATCG
>ERZ810555.258-NODE-258-length-9683-cov-5.27264_pt1 | contig 9683 bp, 10 predicted proteins | sample MGYA00520328_ERZ810555 | MGnify/ENA primary metagenome ERZ810555 (study PRJEB31588, sample SAMN03399021) | human gut metagenome | study: EMG produced TPA metagenomics assembly of the PRJNA231909 data set (A prospective, longitudinal analysis of the...
ACCAAGGCCAACGACTACTCGTCCCGTACCCGTACCGAGGCCGATGAGTACAACAAGCAGGTTCACTCCGATGCCGACGCATACTCGGAGCGCACTCGTTCCGACGCCGACGCCTACTCGGTGAAGACCCGTCAGGATGCCGACACGTACCGCGAGAACACGCAGCAGCAGGCCGACAACTATGAGGACGAGGTGCGTCGTCGCGCCGGCGAGTACGACAGCAAGACCCGCTCCAACGCCGATGAGTATGCGCAGCAGGTGCGTGACAAGCTCACCACCCAGTCCAAGGTCATCGAGGGCAACATTCAGGGCCTCAAGCAGTTCGAAGCCGAATACCGTGCGCGTCTGACCGAGTTCCTCGGCCAGCTGTCTCGTCAGGTGTCCGATACGAACAACTACAGCCAGATCGGCAAGCAGGCGGAATAGTCGATGAAGGATATCCAAGGACGGCTGCGTGTTCGCGTAGCCGTCTTTGCATGTGTGGCGGCCGTGGCGCTGGGCATCGATCAGCTCACCAAGATGTGGGCGCAGCAGGCGTTGGGCGACGGGCGTACAGTGCCGCTGATCCCGGGCCTGCTTTCGTTGACGCTGGTTCATAATCCGGGTGCATCGCTCGGTCTCGGATCGGGAAGCACATGGCTGATTTCGCTGCTCGCCGTGGTGGCGTGCGTGGTGATGGCGGTGCTGGCGGCACGCACGATATCGATGCGCTGGACGGTGATGTTCGCGTTCGCGTTCGCCGGAGCGTTCGGCAATCTGATCGATCGCGTGGCCTATGCAGACGGGTTCCTCAATGGCAAGGTCGTTGATTTCCTGAATTATGGTTGGTCCGTGGGCAATGTCGCCGATATCTATCTGGTGATGGCCGGCATCGGCGTCGTGGTGCTGATTGTGCTGGATGTGCCGTTCAGTCGCAAGGACCTCGATCGGATTGAGCATCTGGGGGAGGATGCCGGTGACGTGGCGCGTGACGGGGAGTCAGACGGCACGGCGGACGAATCGCAGGACTCGTCAGCGATGGTGCAGGATGCATCGTCCGGCTCATCCCGGACGGAGGTGACCGTTTCGAGCCGTCAGCCTGATGACTCGGAGAGGAGCGCTTCATGAGCCGTCTCGTTCCGGCGCCCGACGCATTGGTGGGATCACGATTCGACGTGGCGGTTTCCAAGATGCTGGGCATCTCGCGTGCCAAGGCGGCGGATCTTATCGAATCCGGCCAAGCCCGCGTGCTGGATCGTGCGATCGCCAAGTCGGGCACGCTGCTGTATGGGGAGACCGTCGAATTCGACATCGCCGAAGAACGGCATGAGCCGGAACCGGTGTGTCTCGACATGGCCATCGTGTATGAGGATGACGATGTCGTCGTGGTCGACAAGCCCGTGGGCGTCGCTGCACATGCTTCGGCCGGATGGACAGGCCCCACCGTATTGGGCAGCCTGCTCAAACGCGGCGTGCGCATCACCTCATACGGAGCTCCCGGGCGGCAGGGCATCGTGTCGCGGTTGGATGTGGGCACGTCCGGCCTGATGCTGGTGTGCAAGTCAGAGCTGGCGTACAAGGAGATGCGGCGGCAGTTCTCCGAGCATGAGGTGGTCAAGACCTATCATGCGATGGTCCAGGGCAACCTCAAGGAGGACAAGGCCACCATCGAAGCGCCCATCGGCCGCGCCAAGGTGTCGGACTTCCGCTTCTGCGTCACGCCGTCGGGCAAGCCGGCGGTCACGCATTGGGACGTGCTGGACCGATTCGGCGAGGCGACGCTGGTCTCGGTGAATCTCGAAACCGGACGCACGCATCAGATTCGCGTGCATTTCTCTTCGATCGGGCATCCTCTGGTCGGAGACCCGATGTATGGGGCCAATCCGGTGCTGGCCGGGGAGCTCGGCCTGGACCGGCAGTGGTTGCATGCGATGAAGCTGGAGTTTCGCCACCCCCGCACCCATCTCTGGACGTCGGTCGAATCCCACTACCCGGCCGATCTTGCCCATGCACTGGAACTTATGCGCGCCAGGCATGCCTCAACTGGTCTGGAAGCCGCCGACTAGCGTACCCAATCGGCCTGTCGCGTAGCGCTGTCATCCTACTGTCGCCCCCCGCTGGCGGGGGGGGCTGTCGCGTAGCGACTGGGGGTGGTCCAACGCCAATTCGTGCCCCCGCTGTTCTTACTTATCGCGTTTCTTCCATGCAACGACGGAAGTGACCACGCCGGCCGCCAGCAGCGGTACGCAGGCCAACGCCGCGACGCCTTCAACCAGCAGCAGGATGGCGTCTGCGGGATTGTAGACGCCGCGATTGAGATACATATAACATGCGATTGCGGCCAGTGCCGATACTGTGCCGGCCGCCAGCAGCGCAAAGCCGAGCGTGCGCAAGGCATTATGCGATGAGGAGCAATATTGGGCCGATGCCGCAGTCGGCATGGTCGGCGCGGACTGCACGGTGACCGGCGGCGAATCCTCATAGTGTGGCTGATTTGCGGACGTCATTGTTCCTCCTGGTGGTTCGTTGCCGCGAATTGTCTGGCGACGGCGGATCATCCTTGATGGCAATCTATGCGACGGAGACACTTTTTGTCCAGCGGAACGGACAATGTGGTCGAAGGCTGCCGAGTTATCCACATTTTGGGCGTGTCGCGCCGGATTCGATTCAGCTTTCGCGAGTTACATGTGGCATTTTCGCAGTGTTTACTGATGGTCGTCATTCGCTGCCATACATGTCCCTCCTGTACAATGACCGTGTCATGCATGATGAGACAAGGGGATGAGTATGTATACCTCGTTGGACAGGTTCCGCATCAAGCCGGGCAAAGAGGATTTGGCCCGCGAATGGTTCCGATATCTGAACGATCACTTGGCCGAAGCGAATGCGACGATGCCGGCTGAGGGCGCGCATATCGAGTCATGGTTCCTGCACGAGGAATCGGACGGACTGTACGGATACGTGTACGTGATCTACGACGACAATGATAAGGCTGTCGAAGTGTTCAAGGAGAGTGAGAATCCGTTGGACATCAAGCACAACGAGTACATGAACGCCTGCATCGACTACCACGACTACGCCGAGATGAAGCCTGCCGTGGCGCTGGGCGACTACTCCGTATTCCGGAGATGATTGGTCGACGGTTCGTCGACGCCGTTGTGTTTGCAGACTCGTTTGTACAACTTATGCATTTCGGTCAAATGCATAAGTTGTACAAACGATTTCCCTGGAGACCCTACTTGCCTTGCTGCGTTTCGTTGGAATTCCAGCGTTTTCAGGAATACCCGTGGCTCGCGGCAACGGGTGTGTGTGCTGTTTCCCCGCGATTATGCGGGACAACGTCCGCATTATGGCATTTCGCGGGCGTTGTACACGCGGCATTGCACTCGGGTCGGAAACGCATGGAGCAAGCTCTTCCGCCTCGCCGCCGGGGCGGAAGAACCATATGCACTGAGACGCGTCGCCCGAGGAATAACGCAGAGGACGCTCCGCCAGCGCACAATCAGTTCTTGTGCAGTTTGGCGTTGAGCTCAATCCCCGTCTTCCGGTAGCGGGCCTCAATGCGGCCGTTGACGGAGTTGCGGATGAAGAGGATGTTGTCTTTGCCGCTCAGATCGGCGCCCTTGACGACGTCCAGCGGTTCGCCGGCGGCGGCTTTGGCCTTGTCCCAGACGGTGATCTTGGTACCGGCGGTGACGTACAGGCCTGCTTCGACAACGCAGTTGTCGCCGAGCGAGATGCCGATGCCGGCGTTGGCGCCGAGCAGGGAGTGCTCGCCGATGGAGTTGCGGAGCTTGCCGCCGCCGGACAGGGTGCCCATGATGGAGGCGCCGCCGCCGATGTCGGAGCCGTTGCCGACGACGACGCCTTGCGAGACACGGCCTTCGACCATTGAGACGCCCAAAGTTCCCGCGTTGAAGTTGACGAAGCCGGCGTGCATGACGGTGGTGCCTTCGGACAGGTGGGCACCGAGACGCACGCGGTCGGCGTCGCCGATGCGCACGCCGGAGGGAACCACGTAGTCGATCATGCGCGGGAACTTGTCGATTGACAGCACGTTGACGGTGGCGGCGGGAGCGGCGGCCGGAAGCCCGGCGGAGGCGGCGAAGGAGCGCGCGGCGCTGGTGGCGGCCGATTCGACGTCGAGCTTGCGGGCGTTGAAGTCTTCGACCGCGAACGGGCCGTAATTGGTCCAGACCACGTTCGTGAGCTTGGCGAAGATGCCGTCGAGGTTGAGGGTGTTCGGCTGGGCGAGGCGCATGGAGAGCAGGTGCAGGCGCAGGTAGGCGTCGGCCGCATCCGCGATCGGGTCGTCAAGGGAGCTTACGGTGAACACCGGCTCGCGGCGCACGCCACGGGCGTCGGCCTGCGGCTGCGCCAGCGCCCCGAACTCGTGGTTGGGGCGGTTCGCGCCTTCGGGCGCGGCGCCGAGCGTCAGTTGCGGATACCAGACGTCGAGTGTGTTCCCGGCTGCGTCGATGCTGGCCAGTCCCCAGCCCCATGCGGTGCGTTCGTTCGTCATGCTTGTCTCCTTGGTGGATGAACGGTAGATGCTTCTATATTATGGGCAGATGGGCACGTATGAGGCTGCCGTTCCGAATCATTGTGGCGCGGTTTCGTCACGGGAGAAAATCTAGCGGGGCGGCTACGATGAAAAGCTATGAGTGACTACAGGACCGAACGGGAGCAGCGTGAGCGCCGCCGCCGCATCATCATGCGTGCGGTGTGCATCGTCATTGCCGTGGCCATGCTCGGCAGCCTGGTCATTCCCGCGGTGTATGCGGGTCTTTGACGCGATCATTGGCATCCTGCCGTGACGCGAGGTGCTTGAGATTTCGCATATGGTCGGCAGCGTCGTCACACAATCGATTCGTTCACAAGTTCAATGATTATGGTGGTATTCGATGGCAGAATTTGATTTTTCACAGGCAATCGGCGAGGCACGGTCGAAGTATGAGTCCATTGCGAAGGCGTTGGACATCGAACGGCTGAAGTCGCAGATCGCGACGTTGGAGACCGAGGCCGCTAAGCCTGGTCTGTGGGATGATCCTGAGAACGCGCAGAAGGTGACCAGCCGCCTGTCCGCGGCTCAGGCGCAGCTGAAGCGCCTGAACGAGGCGAACCGTCGCATCGAGGATGTCGAGACGCTGGTGGAGCTCGCTCAGGAGGAGGCTGACGCCGATTCTCTGAGCGAGGCTCAGTCCGAGATCGGCTCCATCGCCCAGGAGCTGGATGACATGGAGATCCAGACGCTGCTGGACGGCGAATATGACGAGCGTTCCGCGGTCGTGACGATCCGCTCCGGCGCGGGTGGCGTGGACGCCGCCGATTTCGCCCAGATGCTGTTGCGCATGTACCTGCGCTACTGCGAGCGCAACGGGTTCAAGGCCAAGGTGATGGATACGTCGTACGCCGAGGAAGCGGGCATCAAGTCGGCCACGTTCCAGGTGGATGCGCCGTATGCGTATGGCCGCCTGAGCGTGGAGGGCGGCACGCACCGTCTGGTGCGCATCAGCCCGTTCGACAACCAGGGCCGTCGACAGACGAGTTTCGCCGCCGTCGAGGTGGTGCCGCTCGTCGAGGCGACCGATCACATCGACATTCCGGACACCGATATCCGCGTGGATACGTACTGCTCGTCCGGCCCCGGCGGCCAGGGCGTGAACACCACGTATTCCGCGGTGCGCATCACCCACCTTCCCACCGGCATCGTGGTGACGATGCAGGACGAGCGCTCGCAGATCCAGAACCGCGCCGCCGCCATGGCCGTGCTGCAGTCCCGACTGCTGGTGCTGCGCCACGAGGAGGAAGCGAAGAAGAAGAAGGAGCTCGCGGGCGACATCAAGGCCAGCTGGGGTGACCAGATGCGTTCGTACGTGCTTCACCCGTACCAGATGGTCAAGGATCTGCGCACCGGTTGCGAGACCAGCCAGACCCAGGCCGTGTTCGACGGCGATATCGATGCGTTCATCGAAGCCGGTATCCGCTGGCGTCACGAGCAGCGTCGCCAGGCGGCCGAAGAGGAAGAGTAAACCGTGACTTGGCTCCCGGCTCCGGGGGCGAGTGAGGAGACGATATGGCACTCATCGCATTGGATCATGTGAGCAAGGTGTATCCCAAGGGTACGAGGCCGGCGTTGGATGATGTCAACCTCGACATCGAACGTGGCGATTTCGTGTTTCTGGTCGGTGCTTCCGGTTCTGGCAAGACGACGCTGCTGAGCCTGCTGCTGCGCGAGGAGGAGGCCACGGACGGCGAGATTCGAGTGGCCGGCAATGATCTTCGCCGTCTGACGAACCGTCAGGTGCCGCAGTATCGTCGTTCCATCGGATTCGTGTTCCAGGATTACAAGCTGCTGGCGAACAAGACCGTGTGGCAGAATGTGGCGTTCGCGCTTGAGGTGATCGGCACGCGCCGGTCCGCCATCAAGTCGCTGGTGCCGCAGGTGCTGCAGACCGTGGGATTGACCGGTAAGGAGAACAACTACCCGCATGAGCTGTCCGGCGGTGAGCAGCAGCGTGTGGCCATCGCCCGCGCGTATGTGAACCATCCGCAAATCCTGCTGGCCGATGAGCCCACCGGAAACCTCGATCCGACAACGTCGCTGGGCATCATGGAGGTGCTGGACGCCATCAACCGCACCGGCACGACGATCGTGATGGCCACGCACAACGAGGAGATCGTCAACTCGATGCGCAAGCGCGTCATCGAGCTGCATACCGGCAAGATCGTGCGCGACGAGGCCCAGGGCTCGTATGATTCCGCCGAGTTCTTCCCCGACAGCGATGTCGCGTCCAAGGCGCATGAGGCGATCAGCGGGCAGTCGGATGATTCGCGTTTCCGCCCTGATTCCGGCTCGTTCGACGCACAGGTCACCACTATCGAGGCCCGTGGCGAGGAGGGTGCAGTCGAGGGTATCGAAGTGGTCGCCAAGGCGGTCAGTGGCAATATCCGGAACGAAGGCATCGCCCGGTTGGCGAGCTCCGTGCATTCGGGGCGTACCGGCCGCTACGGTGAGGCGTTCCAGTCGGTGGAGGACACGCTGACCTGGGGCAAGGGCCTGTCGCTTGAGCAGATTGCCGCGCAGGAGGAGCAGAAGGCCCGCGCCGAGCAGGGCGGGGATGAACACTCCGATGCCGCGGCTCAGTCGAGCGACCGGGCGACGGCTCGGGGTGATGCCCGGTCCGCGCAGCCGGAGGACGCCGCCCAGCCGGAACGGCACGAGCCGCCGGAACCGCCGCATTCGGCGGATGATGCCGCACCGCATGGTCAGCCGGAGACGGAGCATCCTCAGGATGAATCCACATCCCAAAGCGAACAGGCCGGTTCGGCGGCAGAGCCGGGCTCCCCGTCCGATGAGGGGGGCGAGACGAAGCCGAGGCGCGCGCACAAGCTGCCGCCGGCGCCGCCGGCCCAACCGGGGCATCGCGACAGGCATGCCGGAAAGGCCGGTAGCGCTGATGATGCCGACGGTGCTCGCAACGAGGAGGACAATCGATGAGAATGCGTTTTATCCTGTCTGAAACCTGGACCAGCCTGCGGCGCAACGTGTCCATGATCATCTCGGTCATGCTCGTCACGTTCATCTCCTTCGTGTTCATCGGCGCGTCCGTGCTGATACAGGCGCAGATCACCAAGGCGAAGGGCGACTGGTACGACAAGGTCGAGGTCGTGGTGTGGCTGTGCCCGGACGGCACCAGCCAGTCGGCGTCTTGCTCGACCGGCAAGGCGCCGACCCAGCAGGAGATCGTGGATCTTGAGGACGTGATCAACAACGAGCTCGGCAGTGACGTGTCAAAGATCACGTATATGAGCCGCGAGGAGTTCTTCAAGAACACGTTCCTCAAGCAGTACCCGAACGGCGTGTACGAGGGACGTACCCTCACCGCCTCCGATATGCAGGATTCGCTGCGTCTCAAGCTCAAGGACCCGACCAAATACCAGGTGGTGTCGGAGGTGCTGACCGGGCGCACGGGCGTGGAGGCGGTTGTCGACCAGCGGCAGATCTTCGACCCGGTGTTCTCGGTGTTGAACCGGGCCACCGTGGTCACCGTCGTGCTGGCCGGTGTCATGGTGGTCGTCGCCATCATGCTGACCGCGACGACGATTCGCATGAGCGCCGCCTCCCGGAAGAACGAGACAGAGATCATGCGTCTGGTGGGTGCTTCGAACTGGACGATTCGATTGCCGTTCATCCTGGAGGGCGTGGTGGCGTCCCTGCTGGGATCGCTGCTGGCGGTCGGCGCACTGAGCGGCATCGTCAAGGTGTTCGTCACCGATTGGTTGGCGACCAGCGTGCAGTGGATGCCGTTCATCACGCAGACGACGGTGTGGCTGACCGCCCCCGTGCTGGTGGTGGGGGCCATGCTGCTGTCGGCGGTTGCGTCCGCGGTATCGCTGCGACGCTATCTCAAGGTGTGACTTGCCGCCGCGTGTCGTCCGGGATGCGCGAAGTATGAGATGAATCATTTCGCTGCCGGATGACACGCGGCGCATTTATCCAGTTTAATTCGTTACAATACGTTCAAATACGGCATTAATGGAAGGGCGACAACAATGGTGAAGATGGCGAAACGTGGGGGTACGTTCACCGCTTTGGCGCTTGCCGCCGCAATGGCCCTGGGGGCGGGATCGGTGGCCGTGGTCGCCCCGCCCGAGCAGGCCGCTGCGGTTACGGAGTATGAATACCAGCAGAAGGTATCGAACCACAACAGCCTCAAGAAGCAGCTGACCGGCGTCGATTCCAAACTTGCCGATCTCATCATCTCGTTGAATGACCTGACCGAGAACCAGATTCCCGCCGCGCAGAAGGCCGTACAGGAGGCCCAGCAGAAGGCCGAACAGGCGAAGAGCCTCGCAGAGGCGACTACGGCGCGGCTTGAGGCGGCGAAGAACGACCGGACCTCGCTTGAGGAGAAGATCAAGCAGACCGGTGAGGATTACGATGACGCCAAGGATGCGGTCGCTCAGCTCGCGCGCGAAAGCTTCCACGGCTCGGACGCCTCCACCCTGATGGACGTGGTGACCAATGCCACCACGACCGAGGACTTCGTCAACAAGATGCAGTCGGAGGCCGCTGTCACGCGCAGTGAGGCGAATGCCGCCGACGCCGCGGCCACCAGCCTCAGCACGTCGATGAACCGCAAGGAACGTCTCACGGCCATCGAGGATGAGATCACCCAGCTCAAGGGCCAGGCGGACAGCCAGGCGGCCAGCGCGCAGCAGGCCGCTGAGGATGCGGCGTCCAAGCAGAGTGAGCTGGAGGCCTTGCGCAAGAAGAGCGACGAGGAACGCGCCCAGCTGGAAGCGCAGAAGAAGAGCCTGAGCACCAAGGAAGCGCAGGAGGCCGCCGAACTGGTGTCGATGAAGGCCGAGATCGATTCGTGGAGCGTGCAGAACAACACCGGTTCGGCGAATGCCGGCACCGGCGGACAGCAGCAGATCAAGCCCGGCGCCGGCAGCGGGTCGGGCAGCGGCTCCGGTTCCGGTGCCGGCTCCAGCAAGCCCGGTTCCGGTTCCGGCAAGCCCGGCTCCGGTTCCGGCAATGGTTCCGGTTCGGGCGGATCCCAGCCCGGCGGATCGGGACAGGCCAACGGCATGAACTACACGGTGCCCGGCAACTGCTATGAGGGCATGCCGGTGTGCTACGGGCACAGGACCGGCAACACGGTGGGCGGCAAGATCGGAAGAGCACACGTCTGAAC
>ERZ810555.265-NODE-265-length-9419-cov-4.55062_pt1 | contig 9419 bp, 8 predicted proteins | sample MGYA00520328_ERZ810555 | MGnify/ENA primary metagenome ERZ810555 (study PRJEB31588, sample SAMN03399021) | human gut metagenome | study: EMG produced TPA metagenomics assembly of the PRJNA231909 data set (A prospective, longitudinal analysis of the...
GACGCTCTTCCGATCTTGCCGCGCTCGCCGCAGACCCATCATCTGCTGAATGCGGATCGTCTGGGTCGTCTGAAATCCACGGCCATCGTGATCAACGCCGGGCGTGGCGACGCCATCGATCACGAGGCCTTGGCCGACGCCTTGCACAATAGACGGCTCCACGGTGCCGGGTTGGACGTCACCGAGCCTGAGCCGTTGCCGGCGGAAAGTCCGTTGTGGGATGAGCCGCATTGCCTAATCACCCCGCATGTGGCCGGCGGCAATCATTTGGAAAAGACTTCCGAACACATCATCCGCATCGCCCTCACCAACGTTTCCCGCTATGCCAAACAGCAGGAACTGTTGAATCTCGTGCGATACTGATTCGCCTGTATCAGGTGTACATGAACTCATGTACACGGCCGGCGTGTCGCATCCCACGGCGGCTGCGGCATCGAGATAATACCTGCGGAGGCGTGGTTGATCAGAGGCCCAATGAACGTGGCCCGAGGTCACTCTCAGTCTGATAGTTCGTAGCCGTTGGCGTCTTTATGCCACGGCGAGCCGGGCTTGCTGCACAGGATGATGATGCCTTCAACAAAGCCCCAGATGGCGGCTGCGATTGGGCCAAGTCCGAGCAGAATCCAGCCGACAAGCGTCAGCAACAGCTGGGCCACGGCCTTGCCGGTGTTGCCGAGATAGAAGTTGTGCACACCAAGTCCGCCGAGGAAGATGCCCAACAGGCCGGCAGCCGACTTGGACTTGGATGATTGCCACACCGGGGCGGCGGCATACGGAGCGGCGGTGTATTGCGGCTGTGCGTAGGCATTCGGCTGCTGGTAGGCCTGTCCATAGCCGGGCTGCTGGCCGTAGCCCGCTACGGGCTGTGCGGGCTGGCCGTACTGAGGCTGGCCGTACTGAGGCTGAGCGTATGCGCCGGCGGGCTGGCCGTATTGCGGTTGCTGCTGGCCGTAGCTTCCGGCGGCGGGTTGAGCGTATGCGGCGGGCTGTGGGGCGCCATAGCCCTGCGGCTGCTGTGCGGCATCTTGGCAGTACGACGGCTGTGCGGGCTGTGCGGGCTGTGGAACACTGTCCGAACCGTACGGTTGTTGTTGATCATCAGTCATGTGGATCGGTCCCTTCTCAATCGGGAACGGCAGTACCTTCTTACCGTTTCTGCACAACATCATCTCACGTTTTGCACAATAGTAGAACCTGCCGCGCTACGATTGGGCCATGAAAAGTTTCCTGACCAGCTGGTTGATTATGACTATCGCCGCCGCCGTCATGGTCGCGGTGACTCCCGGCATGACCCCGGTGGGGGAGCCTCCGATTCTCGGCATCGCCGCGTTCGCTTTGTTCATGGCGCTGATTAATGCGTCAATCAAGCCGATTGTGCATCTGATCGCACTGCCGTTTGCGATTCTGTCTCTCGGGCTGGTCACCTTGATTATCAATTGGCTGTTCATGCGACTCGCCAGCTGGCTGGCGGTCAGTTTGTTCGGCGTGGGCGTCTTCGTACACGGTTTCTGGTGGTCGGTACTGGGGTCCTTGGTTCTGACCATTGTTGCGGGAATCGTCGGGTCCATCTTGGATCAGTGACGGTGCTCGCTGGGCGAATATGAGTAATGGCGGTTGGAATCGGACTGATTCCAACCGCCATTACTCATATCAAGCTACGGGATCGAGCGGGGCGAACATTACTCGCGCACCAAGCGGATATGCTCCACATCGTCGCGCCGGGAGCGACGGAACAGCACGAAACGATTGCCGATGGACTGCACCACTTCGGCGTTCAGCTGCTCGGCAAGCTCGGCGGCGGCTTCCTTGGCGGTCAGGCCCGAACCGTCCTGTACCGCGCACTTGATGAGCTCGTGCTTCTCAATGGTCTCATCGGCCTGATTGACGGCCGACTCGGTCAAATCGTTCTTGCCCACATAGAACAGGGGCTTCAGCGAGTTCGCCATCGCGCGCAGCTGCTTGATTTGCTTCTTGGTCAATGCCATGGGAATTTCCTTACATCTTTCGTATAACCACACCAGCATAGCAACCGGTGCTGTCTGTGCTGTTTGCCGCCCTACAGCGCGAAGATGGCCGCGATGTAGACGATGACGGCAGCGGCGAATACGCGATCTCGCGCGGCGATGGTCAGGGCACGCCAGTGGGTGCGGCGGATGCCCTCCTCGTAGCAGCGGGCGTCAAGTGCGAGGCTCAGGTTGTCCGCGTGACGCAACGTGCCGGCGAAAATCGGCACGATAATCGCGCTCATCGCCTTGATACGCTGGGCCAGCGAACCGGTTTCGATGGAACCGCCACGCGCGGATTGGGCATCGACGATGGCGCGGGTTTCATCGGTCAGCGTTGGAATGAATCGCAATGCCAGACTCATGACCAGCGCGATTTCTTGGGCATGGATACCGAGTCGGTTGAGCGGACTGATCAAGGTGTCGAAGGCGTCGGTCATGGCGGTAGGCGTGGTGGTAGTGAGAAACACCGCGCCCAGAATGATTACCAATGCGAAACGGCAGGCGTACAGCACGGCTATGGTCACGCCCTGATCGGTGATGCTTAGCGGGCCAAGCACCACCACCGGCGTGCCGGTGCGTACCACAAACAGATTGACCACGCCCATCAGCCCCAGCAGGATCAGAATCGGATGAATGGATTCAAGCACCCGTAACGGGTTCAGGCGTGCCGCCGCGATAACGGCCAGGGTGATGGCAATGCCCAGTGCGAGCTGGGTTGGTGTGTTCACCGCGAACATCGTGAACATGGCGGCCAGGAAACCCACCATCTTCACGCGCGGGTCAAGTCGGTGTATCACTGAGTGCACAGGGCCGTTGGAGGATACGGCCGTGGCGGTGACGGTGGCCGTGACGGGGCCGCCGGATGCGGGGGCGGCAATCGGCATACGGACCACGCGGTCGGCGATTTGCTCGGCCTCCTCCCAGTCATGGGTGATGATGAGCACGGTCACGCCACGCGATTTGAGCATGCGCAACAGCTCATGGATACGCTTCTTGGCTTGGGCGTCCAGACTCGCGGTCGGCTCGTCCATGATGAGCACGTCAGGATTGCAAGCCAGCACGCCGGCAATGGCTGCCAATCGTTGTTGCCCGCCGGACAGGTCGAAGGGGGAGCGGTCGGCAAGATGCCCGATATGCAGCAGTTCCAGTGATTCGCGCACGCGGTCGGCTACCTCGGTCTCGCCAAGCCCTTGGTTGCGTGGGCCGTACGCCACATCCTCGGCTACCGTGTCAGCGAACAGCTGATGCTCCGGATGCTGCATCACGTAACCCATATGCCGGCGCAATTGCGCTAATTGCCTGCGATTCGCCGACTTCGGACGCGCGTTGCGACCGCGCCTGCCAATCGAGGCCACCGGAACGCCGGCCACCTCGATGCTGCCGGCGGTCGGCGCGGCCAGTGCGCACAACATGCGCACCAGCGTCGACTTGCCCGAACCATTCACGCCCATCAGTGCCACGGTTTCACCGCGCGCGATGGTGAACGACAGGTCATCGATAACCGCCCGTTTGGCCGAAGGATAGCGATAGGTCAGATGCGAGACGCGAATGATGGGGTCCGTCATATCACCGATGCCATCGGAGAGCAGCGGCAGTTCGGAGCCGTCTTCGCGCTCCCGCTGGCGGGGGCTGTCGTTCGTAGGACGACTGGGGGCGGCTTCTGTGCCGATGCCACCCTCGGTCTCGCTTTGCGAGACAGCCTCCGCCAGCGGGGGTCGATTATCGACGGCTGCAGTGACACCAACGATTCGCCCGGCCTCCATGCGCACGATGCGATCGGCATGAACGGTCTCATCCGGATGATGCGTGACATGCACGATTGTGGTGCCGCGCGCCTGCAAATCATCCAAAATGCGCATAACTTCGGCGCGTGCGGATTCGTCCAGCATGGCGGTCGGCTCATCCAATACCAGCATCGCCGGGTTCATGGCCAGCATGCCGGCGATGGCGGCGCGTTGCTGCTGCCCCCCGCTCATACGGGTCGGGTCGGACTGGCGCAAGTTCGCCAACCCCACGGCCTGCAATGAATCAACGATACGCTCGCCGATGAGCCCGCGCTCCAGCCCGAGATTCTCCGGGCCAAAAGCCACGTCATCCTCCAACACGGTGGTGACCAGCTGATCCTCGGGATTCTGAAACACCATACCGATGCCGCGGCGGGCAGCGCGATAGGCGTCGGCATTCGGGCCGGCTGCGTACACGCGCTGTTCCAGTAGCGTCACTTCGCCACCGTCCGGCGCGGTCAATCCCGCAATCAGACGGGCCAACGTGGACTTGCCCGATCCATTCGGACCGACCAAGCATAGGCGCTCGCCGGCATGGACCGTGAGCGAAACGCCATCCAAAGCCCATGAAGTGCCGCGGTCATAGCTGAAACGAATGTCCTTGAGTACGGCGGCGGGGGAGGCAGGCTCGGCGGAAGCGTGAGGTTCGGCAGAATCGTGGAACTCGTCGGCGTCGAAGGAACGGGGTGCAACGGTCATGAAACAGTAATCCGTAACTGATAGGCGAAAACGCAGAATCCCGGCAAAGGCCGGAGTTCTGCGTTCTTGTTCTTTGAGCGGTCGTTGAGTGGTCGTTAGTCGTGGCGGGCATAGGCCCGTCTCAGGCCAGTCACTGCTGCTTGGACAGCAGGTTGGAGACCGGCTTGTAGATCAGGAAGGTGATCACGGCGTGAATCGCCATCTTAGCCACGTTGAACGGCAGCAGAATCGGCAGAATCATCGCGGCCACAGCCTGGTAGGTCATGTGCGCGTAAATCGGCGTGACGATGAGGTTGCCCACCAGCGCCACCACGATGGCCAGCACCGCACCCACCAGAATGCCGATGGCGGCACCCTTGCGCGTACGGATCTTACGGTAGATGAACGCGGCCGGCACAGACAGGAACAGCGCCACCAGCACAGCCATCAGCGAACCCCACGGGTCGGCGAACATGTGCGGCACAAAGCCGAGCACAGACACGATTGCGGCGGCGGCCGGACCGTACGCAAAGCCGGCGATCAGGCAGACGATGCCGGACGGGTCGTACTTCAGCCAAGTGACCGGCGTAATCGGGAATTCAATGAAGCTGGTGACCATCGCCAGCGCCACGAACAGTGCATACATGGCGATACGGCGCGTGGACCAGCGGCCGGAATCGGCCACGCCAGTGGTGTGTGAGCCAAGTTTGGCGTTGGTGCTGGCGGTGGACGCGCTGGCCGAACCCTCGGCCTCGGGCGCCACAGAACGAACAACTTGCATGCGGATACGCGAAGATACGCTCATAATGAGCCCTCGTTTCTTTCATCCGGACTATACCGTTGGCTCCGGAATCTCACCGGATCAGCCGCTTGCGCGGGTCGCGGGCTTCCCGCCATCCCCGTTATGAAACCCGGGGTACAGGTTACCGCCAGTAAGGAATTGCACCTTCCCTGAAACTGACAGGCTTATTCATACGCCATGCGCCGGACGTACGCAACCCGCGTTTCACTGTGCAGAAATTCGTCTTGTGCCGGTCAAGTGCAACAATGGGAGCCATGGCTGAAGTGAAGAAACCCAACAACACCATCGACAAGCTTGCCCTGATCGTCACCACCTACAAACGTCAGCAGTTGCTTGAGACACTGTTCGATTCGATTCTGGCGCTTGAACAGGCACCGTGGCGCATTGTCATCGTGGACAATGAGCAGTCCGATCAGACGGCGGACATGGTCGCTGCGTTTGCCGGCAAGGTGACCGGCCAATGGGGCACCACCGTGGCCGACCAGTCCGGCAACGAAGAGCGTGTGGTCTATGCGCCGCAGACCGAGAACCTGGGTGGTGCGGGCGGTTTCTCCGCCGGCGTGGCCAAAGCCTACGAGCTGGGTGCCGCATGGTTCTGGGTGATGGACGACGATGTGGCCGTGCTGCCGGACGCCATTGCCAAGCTGTCCAAGTGGACCGACAGGCACGAGGTGATTCAGGGATCCCGATTCGATTACGATGGCGGCCCGTTCTACTGGCAGTACGACTTCATTGTGCCGCTGGGCATTCCGAACCCGATTGCGCCCGCCGCATTTGGCCCGGCCGGGTATCGAGTGATGGACACGCTGTGCTTCGAAGGCGGCCTGTTCAACCGCCGTGTGGTCACGGAAATCGGTCTGCCGGACCCGCGCTTCTTCATCTACTGGGATGACACGATGTATGGCTACCGCGCCAGCAAGGTCACCAACCCGATTGTGGTGCCCGACGTGATCCTGCGCCGTACGCGCGAAATCGGCAATTGGGATATCGCCGGCGTGCGCCAGCTCAACTCCACATCCGACATGAACCGGTATCACATCATGCGCAACCGCGGATACATGGCCCGGTACTTCATGACCTATGGTGACTTCCGTCCGCTGGTGTTTGGACTGGGTACCGTGCTCACCGCGGCCAAGGAAGTCATTCGCCTGGTGATGGTGGATCGCGAGCACCTCAAGACCGGTTTGGTGCAGATTGCCAAGGGCTGGTGGGACTCGCGCAAGCTGATGCACGACCCCACCTGGAAGCCCATGCCGCCGCTTGAGTGACGGCCATGCCCCGGCCCGTCCGGCGCGTCCGCGTGATGGTCGCGTTAGACTTGGGCGAAATCGTGGATCGATGACATATCAGGAAAGGAAGTCAACGATGATTGAGACCGCACAGGCTTTTGGCGTCGACATCGGAGGATCCGGCATCAAGGCCGCGCCCGTCGACCTCACCAAGGGCGACTTCGCCGAACCGCGACTGAAGATTCTCACTCCCGAGGTCTCCACTCCTCAGGCCGTGGCCAAAATCGTCAAGCAACAGCTCGACCACTTCGAAGTGCCTGAATCCGCACCCGTTGGCATCGCCTTCCCCGCGCCGATCAAGCCCGGCCAGAAGCTCGACTTCATGGCCAACCTCGACCAGTCTTGGATTGGCGTGGACGTTACTGAGGTGTTCTCCGAAGCCTGCGGCCGCCCGGTCGTCGTGGTGAACGACGCCGACGCCGCCGGCCTGGCCGAAGTCCAGTTCGGTGCCGCCAAGGGCCAGGATGGTCTGGTCATCGCCACCACACTGGGCACCGGCATCGGCACCGCCTTGATCTACAACGGCGCGCTCATCCCGAACACCGAACTCGGACACATCATCCTGAGCGCCAAGCATCTGGACGCCGAGAAGTATGCCTCCTCCGCGATTCGCGAGAACGAGGAACTGGGCTACAAGAAGTGGGCCAAGCGTCTGACCAAGTACTACGGCCTTATGGAGAAGTACTTCAACCCGGACCTGTTCACCGTCGGCGGCGGCGTGAGCCGTCAGAGCGAAAAGTTCCTGCCGTACGTGGATATCAAGACCCCGATTGTGCCCGCCAAGCTGCGTAACCAGGCCGGCATCGTCGGTGCCGCCTACTATGCCAGCACCAAGCAGCAGTGAGCTGAGTTATTTCTGCTGGCGCAGGAGCCGTATTGACCATATGTAAGGCCGTCCAAGTATTTCGGGCGGCCTTTTTTAATGAGTAATTCGTTCATTAGGTCGATTATGTGTTCATTAGGTCACTCCCATTCCAAACCTGAATTGCAATGGGCTTGGAATGGCGGCGTTTCAAGCATCAACAATTGTGAGGCTCGACTAGCAGTGACCTAATGAGCGCGAAAATGACCTAATGAATGTAGCTAGGCCGTTATTCGATGTGGATTGAAGTCATAGTATGTCTGACGACTCCGCTGCCGTGCCGCACGATTGTCGTAGTGCTGGATGCTGGTGGATATGAGGCCTCGATATACCTGGCTCGGCAGGGGTGGTTTTATCGTGGGAGGGTATGAGCGTGCATTTCTCTTCTCGTGTGGATATTTCTGCGCCGAATCCCATTGCGGCGGCCGAGGCGACAGCCAAGGCAAACGGCATCGCACTCAGCAAACTCAACGATTCCAATCCGACCCGCCACGGGTTGGCACCCGAATTGGTGCCGAGCGTGTATACGGCCGACCCGCGTGGACCGCGTGCGGCACGAGAAGCATTGGCCGCATTCCTCAATACGGCAAACGTGGTAGACGCAAGCAGCCCTCAGTCGGCTTCGCCCGCCGCCGGCGAGGGCGGGAACGAGCGCCATGCCGTTTTCGCCAATGTGAATACCGCCATCGAGGGCGCCGACCCGGACGCCCTGTACCTGCTGAGCTCCACGTCCGAGGCGTATTCATGGCTGATTAAGTTACTTTGCAACGCCGGCGACGCGGTGCTGGCACCCAAACCAGGCTATCCGCTGATCGAGTCGATTGCAAGGCTTGAATGCGTCGACACGGTCGAATACCAGTTGCAATTCGACGGCTCCTGGTTCATCGACATCGCCGAACTCGAGCGGCTACTCAGCGAGCCCGGTGGCGAACGCATCAGAGCATTGGTGCTCATCAACCCGAACAATCCGACCGGTTCGTACGTAAAACCAACCGAGCGTGCACGTATCGTGACATTGTGCCGTGAACATGGCATCGCCCTTATCGCCGATGAAGTGTTCTTCGGTTACTCTCTCGAACCTTTCCCCGACAACGCACGGCTTGCGGGGGAGCGCGGCGTGCTCACCTTCGCCCTAGACGGATTCTCCAAGATGCTGGCCGCGCCGCACGCCAAAGTCGGATGGATTCAGGTGTCCGGACCCGACGAGGACGTTGCCGAGGCCCAGCGTCGACTGGACGTCATCGCCGATGATTATCTGCCGATGAGTGACATCATCGCCGAACGGATTCCCGCGTTATTGAACGCCGCGCCTGCACAGACCAGACGGGTGGGGGAGCGCGTGCGCGATAATCTTGCCAAGCTGCATACGCTGCTCAATGCCGATCCCAACGGGCTGGTCAGCGTGCTACGGGCCGAAGGCGGTTGGAACGTGCTGCTACGAGTGCCCTCAGTCATCGATGAGAACGAAATGGTGTTGCGGCTGATTGACGAGCACCAACTCACCGGACAGCCCGGCTACTTCTTCGACATGACCTCCAATGGATACCTGGCCGTTTCTCTGCTGCCCGAACCGGACGAATTCGAGCGTGGCATCCGCGCCGTGCTCAATACCGTCGCCGCTTTGCTGCGATAGGCCGGTGTTTGCCGGCACCGCACCTGCACTCCACGTACAATAGCGGCATGGGATTCTTGTTTAGACCGAAAGAACTGCCACGCCCGGCATCGCTGACGTTCACTTTGAATCAGGCCGGGCATACGTATGATGATGGGCACGTGGGACTTGCTCCCACGGACATCACCATCAGCGAGCGGCGGGTGGCCGTGATCGGACTGAACGGCGCAGGCAAATCCACATTGCTGGGTCTGCTGGACGGTTCGTTGAAGGCCAACGCCGGCACGGTGACCATTGCGGGCGGTGAGGAACGTCTTGACCCGGCTGTGAAGAAGGACGCGAAGCGCATCGATAATCTGGTCGGCAAAGTTCGCCGCGAGGAGATT
>ERZ810555.278-NODE-278-length-9000-cov-6.16165_pt1 | contig 9000 bp, 5 predicted proteins | sample MGYA00520328_ERZ810555 | MGnify/ENA primary metagenome ERZ810555 (study PRJEB31588, sample SAMN03399021) | human gut metagenome | study: EMG produced TPA metagenomics assembly of the PRJNA231909 data set (A prospective, longitudinal analysis of the...
CAAGTCCGCGAAGAACGCCATCGGTTGCCATCTTGATACCCATGAAGATGAAAAAGTAACCAAGCCATCTCATATAATCACCGGACACCTGGTAGGCCAACGCGGTTCCGTCTTTTCCCAGGAACAACGAGGAGATCTGTGTGTGCAGTGTTTCAATGACCACGAAAGCAAGAACTGCAAAGCATAGATCCAACACCAGTGCAGCATGATAACCTTTTTTGATACGCTCAATTTTCTTTGCGCCAAGATTCTGGGATACAAACGGCGAAACTGCATTGCCGATGGATACGAAGATCAGCGAAAAAACATTTTCTACCCGCATCGTTGCCGCATACCCGGCAAGTGCCTGTGTGCCGAAGGGATTTACCACTGCCTGCACGATCATCATACCGATAGACACTGTGGACTGCTGCAAAACCGATGGCACCGCAATGCGAAGCATGGAATACAGCTCCTGCCGGTCGAACCTGCTGAAGGAGCTCTTGTATTGCCGCATCCGAGACAGAAAGATCAAAAACGAAAACACGGCAGAAATTCCTTGTGCGATCAAGGTCGCAAGGGCTGCGCCAAACACCCCCAGACCAAGACCAGCCACCATCCAGAGATCTATAAAAATATTCAGGATAGATGAGAATATCAGCAGTCCCAACGGAATTTTGGATTCACCGATGGAAGTGAACATGGTGGAAAGAATGTTGTACATGAATAGAAACGGGAAACCCACAAAGTAGACACGCAGATACAATACTGCTTCTTCCAATATATCGGCAGGGGTCTGTAATCCGCTCATCATGAAATGGGAAAAGCAAAAGCCAAAGACACCAAGGACAACGCTTAGGATCAAAAAGCTGATCAGGGACGTTGACACAATGGTTTTCATTCTACCATAATTTTTTGCACCAAAACAGCGGCTTACAAGCACACCTGCGCCCACACCAGCACCAAGCGCCACACAAATAAAAACATTGGTCAGTGCAGCACAAGCGCCAACAGCCGCAAGTGCCGAGGAGCCAACAAATTGACCAACTATTATGGAATCGGCCATATTGTATACTTGTTGAAAAAAGCTGCCAAGGATCATCGGCATCGCAAAAACAGTCAGCGCTTTAAGGGGTGGATCTGTAATCAAATATTCATCTTTCGACACGATTATATTCCTTCCCAAAATCGTTTATCGCAAATTTTATCGCAAGTCAAGAAATGAGTGCAGCATTCAAGCGGCATCTTTGCGATATGCGATCCACCGCTGCTGCATTGAAAAGTTGAATTGCTATAAGCTGAAGCGTTAAGTCTCCACGCCCTCGAACTGGCTGTTGTAGAGCTTGGCGTAGAAGCCGCCCTGCGCCAGCAGGGTATCGTGGTCGCCCTGCTCCACGATGTGGCCGTCCTTCATCACGAGGATGACGTCGGCCTCCCGGATGGTGGAAAGGCGGTGTGCCACGATGAAGCTGGTGCGGCCCTGCATCATCCGGGCAAAGGCTGCCTGGATACGCACCTCGGTGCGGGTGTCGATGGAGGAAGTGGCCTCGTCCAGAATCAGCATCGGGGGCAGACAGAGCATCACGCGGGCGATGCAGAGCAGCTGCTTCTGGCCCTGGCTGATGTTGCCGCCGTCCTCGGCGATGACGGTGTCGTAGCCCTCGGGCAGGCGGCGGATGAAGCTGTCGGCATGGGCTGCCTTGGCCGCAGCCACCACCTCGTCGAGAGAGGCGTCCGGCTTGCCGTAGGCGATGTTCTCCCGCACGGTGCCAGTCCGGAGCCAGGTATCCTGCAACACCATGCCGTAGCTGCCGCGCAGGGAGGCGCGGGTCACGTCCCGGATGTCGGTGCCGGAGACTTTGATGGAGCCACCGTTGACATCATAGAACCGCATGAGCAGGTTGATGAGAGTAGTCTTGCCGCAGCCGGTGGGGCCGACGATGGCGATGCGCTGGCCGGGCTTGACGTCCAGAGACAGGCCCTCGATGAGCGGGCGGTCGGGCAGATAGCGGAAGGAGACGTCCTCGATCTGGACGTGGCCGTCCGGCACGAGCTTTGCGGCGTTCTCCGCTTCGGGGGTCTGGTCTTCGGCGTCCAGCAGCTCGAACACGCGGGCTGCGCAGGCCAGAGCGTTCTGCAGCTCGGTCACGACGCCGGAAATTTCGTTGAAGGGCTTGGTGTACTGGTTGGCGTAGTTCAGGAAGATGCTCAGCTGGCCGATGGTGATGCCTCCGGCTACGGCATAGATCGCGCCCACGAGGCCGACGCCTGCGTAGACGATGTTGTTGACGAAGCGGGTGGCGGGGTTGGTCATGCTGGAGAAGAAGATGGCCTTCAGGCTCACGTTCTGCAGTCGGCCATTCACCTCGTCAAAAGCCTCGAGGCTCTGGGCCTCGTGTCCGAAGGCCTGCACGACCTTCTGACCCTCTATCATCTCGTTGACAAGGGCAGTCTGCTCGCCGCGCACGGTGCTCTGGCTCTGGAAATACTTGTAGCTGCGCTTTGCGAGAAAGCTGGCCACCACGAGGCTCAGCGGGGTGATGCAGACCACCACCAGCGTGATAGGGACGTTCTGCTGCAGCATGAAGAGCAGGGTGCCGAGGATGGTCAGCACACCCGAGAACAGCTGGGTGAAGCCCATCAGCAGGCCGTCCGCGAAGGTATCCACGTCGGCCACCATCCGGCTCACGATGTCGCCGGAAGGATGGCTGTCGAGGTAAGAGAGGGGAAGGGTCTGGATCTTCCGCATGGCGGCGTTGCGCAGGTCACGGCTGACTGCGAAGGTGATGCGGTTGTTGCAGACGCTCAGCAGCCACTGCGCAAAGGCGGCGACAACCGCCACCACGATGATCTCGTAGATGATGCGCAGCACGCCCGCGAAGTCCACGGCACCTTTGCCCAGCATCATGTCGATGGCACTGCCGCAGAGGATGGGGATATACAGCTGGGCCGCCACGCTCACAGCGGCCACGATGAGGCTGCACACCACGAAGAAGCCGTAGGGCTTGATCTTCTGCAGCACCCGGGTCATGGTGGCCTTCTGCTGTTCAGGGGTCAGCTTGCTTTTTGCTTTTGCACTCATTTCTGCGCATCCCCTTTCTTGAACTGGCTCTCGTAAATCTCCTTGTAGACCGGGCAGCTTTCCAGCAGCTCGGCGTGACGGCCAAGGCCCACCATGCGGCCATCGTCCAGAACGATGATCTGGTCGGCGTGCTGCAGGCTGGCGGCACGCTGGCTGACGATGAAGACGGTCAGATCGCCCGGCAGAGCGGCCAGAGCTTTGCGCAGGGCCGCGTCGGTGGCGTAGTCCAGTGCGCTGGCACTGTCGTCGAGGATGAGGATGTCCGGCTTGCCTACGAGGGCGCGGGCGATGGTCAGACGCTGTTTCTGACCGCCGGAGAGGTTGCGTCCGCCCTGCTCCACCGGCTCGTCGAGGCCGAGGGGTTTGGCTTTCACGAACTCCGCAGCCTGTGCCGTTTCCAACGCAGCCCAGAGGTCGGCATCGGAGGCATTCTGGCTGCCCCAGAGCAGGTTGGAGCGGATGGTGCCGCCGAAGAGCTGGGCCTTCTGCATGACCACGGCCACCTTGCCGCGCAGGTCGGCGCGGGGGTACTGCCGGACCGGTCGGCCCATGATCTCCACACTGCCCTCGGTGGCGTCGTAGAAGCGGGGGATGAGGCTGATGAGGCTGGATTTTCCGCTGCCGGTGCCGCCGATGACGCCGATGGTCTGGCCGCGCTTGGCGGTGAAATTGATGTCAGAGAGGCTGGGTGCGCCTGCGCCCTTGTAGGTCAGGCTCACATGGTCGAAACGGACGGCGTCGCCGGCCTTTTCCGCCGGAACATTGCCGGTGAGCTCAGCCGGGAACTCCATGCCGGGCTTGGTGTCCAGAACCGCCTGCACACGGCCTGCACAGGCCAGAGCCTTGCTCACCTGAACGATGAGGTTGGCCAGCTTGACCAGTTCGACCAGGATCTGGTTCATATAGTTGACCAGCGCGATGACGTCGCCGGAGGCCATGCCGCCGATGTTGATCTCGATGCTGCCTACATACAGCAGCGCCACGATGGCAAGGTTGATGATAACGTAGGTCAGCGGGTTCATCAAGGCGGAGATGTGGCCCACGTGGAGCTGCATTTGGGTCAGCAGCTCATTGGCGTCCTCGAAGCGGTCCACCTCGCTCTTCTCCTTGTCGAAGGCGCGGACGACGCGCACGCCGGTCAGGTTCTCGCGGGTGAGGCCCAGGACCCGGTCGAGGCGGGTCTGCACCGACTTATACAGCGGCCGGGTGATGACCATGACGCCGAAGACGACGACGCTCAGCAGCGGGATAGCCACCACGAAGATGAGGGCGGCGCGGAAGTTGACCGTAAAGGCCATGATCATGGCGCCGAACACCACGAAGGGGCTGCGCAGGAACAGACGGAGGAAGAGGTTCAATCCGCTCTGCACCTGATTGACGTCGCTGGTCATCCGGGTGATGAGGGTGCTGGTGCCCATGGTGTCCATCTCGGAAAAGCTCAGCGTCTGGATGTGCTCAAACAGCGCATGACGCAGACCGGTGGAATATCCCACGGCGGCTTTGGCCGAGAAGTATTGGGCCGTCAGGCTGCACGCGAGGCCGACGATGGCCAGAAGCAGCAGGATGCCGCACCGCACGAGGATGTAGTGGAAATCGTGGGCCGCGATACCCACGTTGACGATGTCGGCCATCACAAGCGGCACGAACAGGTCAAACGTAGCTTCCAGCATCTTAAAAAGCGGTGCAAGCACGCTCTCGCGCTTGTAATCGCTGAGATAGCGAAGCATTTTGTTCAAGGCTCGATACTCCCTTTCTTTAATTTCTTTAATACATTTAGTCGAGACGCTCCTTATTATAACGCACTCCCAGCAGGAATGCCATGTTTTTGCCGAAGAAAACCGGCTCTGGAAGCAGATTTCGGCTCCGGAGATTGAGAAAACCGGAAAATCCTGCTATACTGGAAGGGAATCTCAACGGAAAGAATGGTGGATGCAATGGCAAAAGATGGTGCGGCACGGCTGCGGCTGCGCCCGGTGGGCGCGGCAGACCGCAAAAAGCTGCCGGAATACGGGCCGCTGGGTACGGGCTGCCCGGCGATAGAGCGGGCTGTGGCAGCGCTCTATAAGGGCCAGAACGAGGAGAGCTTCTGGGCGCTGATGAACGCCATCAACTATGCCCTCGAGCTGGACACCAGGGTCCTGGTGCCGCTGGAAGCGGCGTCCGACCAGCCGGACGGGGCCGCCCCGTGGGCGGAGCATCCTGTCCCGGCGGAGAAAGCGAAAGACCTGCAGCCCTGGACCCTGCGTACCCAGAAGGGCCGGTGCTACCTGCCGGTGTTCACCTCCGTGAAGATGGCAGAGGCCGATAAAGGCACGGCCAGCCGCCCCATGGCGGAACGGCTTCTGGCTTCCGCCATGCAGATGGCGCTGGACTCGGACAGCATCGACGGCGTGGTCATCGACCCGTGGACCAGCTCTGCCACGCTGGACTGCTCGCTTTTGAACGGTCTGCTCCACGCCAGCCACGACACCGATGAGCCGGGCGAAGCGGAGCTGCGGGCCGGCAACCATGCCATGGCTGAGGAACGCTGGGACGACGCGATGCACTATTATCAGCTCTCTGCCGAAGAGGGCTGCGCCGAGGGTCTTGCCATGATGGGCGAGATGCTCTACGAGGGCCGGGGCTGCCGCAAGAGCCCTGCACAGGCCCGCAAGCTCTGGAAAAAAGCCGCCGACGCCGGCGATGTGGCCGCATGGGTGGCGCTGGGCGACGATGCCATGGTGCAGGGAAAAGGGGCCGGTGCGGCTCTGCGGGCCTACCGCAAGGCTCAGAAGCTCTGCGCCTCCACCCCCGACATCGCCTATATGCCGCAGGTCTGCCTGCGGGTGGCCCAGTATGAGACCCAGTACATCTCCCGCAAAAAGGCGCTGGCTCAGCTGGCTGAGGCGAAGCAGGGCTTCCTCGTCCGCAAAGAAGAGGGGGACCAGACGGCCCAGAGCTGGCTGGACGAGACGGAGACCGTCATCCGCCAGCTGCTCGAGAGAGAATGAGCGGAAACACAGAATCTTTACAAATGCTCTAAGAAATCGTCATACGGAACCGATATGATATTGAAGGAAAAATATGCGCGTCGCAAAAACAGAGAGGACGACCAGAATGAGCAGAGTGATCGGTATTGACCTTGGCACCACGAACAGCTGCGTGGCAGTGGTGGAGGGCGGCAAGCCCGTCGTCATCACCAACGCGGAGGGAGAGCGCACCACCCCCAGCGTGGTGGCCTTCACCAAAGACGGCGAGCGTCTGGTGGGCGGCGCAGCAAAGCGCCAGCTTGCCACCAACTCCGGCCGGACGGTGTCCAGCATCAAGCGGCATATGGGCAGCGACTACCGCGTCCACATCGACGGCAAAGACCTGACTCCGCAGGAGATCAGCGCCATGATCCTGACCAAGATACGCCGCGACGCCGAGAGCTACCTGGGTGAGCCAGTGACGGAGGCCGTCATCACCGTCCCCGCTTACTTTGACGACAGCCAGCGCAAGGCCACCCAGGATGCGGGCCGCATCGCGGGCCTGAACGTCCTGCGCATCATCAATGAGCCTACCGCCGCCGCCGTGGCCTACGGCCTTGACAACGAAGCGCCCCAGAAGATCCTGGTCTACGACCTCGGCGGCGGCACCTTCGACGTCTCCATCATCGAGATCGAAGACGGCACCTTTACGGTGCTGGCCACCGGCGGCGATACCCGCCTCGGCGGCGACGACTTCGACCAGCGCATCGTGGAATACGCCGTGGCAGAGTTCAAGAAATCGGACCGCATCGACCTCTCCCGCGACCCCGCCGCCATGGGACGCCTGAAAGAGGAGGCCGAAAAGGCCAAAAAAGAGCTGTCCAGCGCCCTCTCGGCCCAGCTCAATCTGCCCTTCATCGCGGTGGGCAAGGACGGCCCCCACCACCTGGATCTGACCATCTCCCGCCCCCAGTTCGAGATGATGACCGGCGACCTGCTGGCACGGACGGTGGCCCCGGTGCAGAACGCACTGCGGGATGCCGGCATCTCGGCTTCGCAGCTGGGCAAAGTCCTTCTCGTCGGCGGCAGCACCCGGATGCCTGCCGTCGAGCGTCAGGTGAAGGAACTGCTGGGCTGTGAGCCGAGCCACAGCCTTAACCCCGACGAATGCGTGGCCATGGGTGCCGCTGTGCAGGGCGGTCTGCTGCAGGGCGGCGGCAAGCTGGCCGGCGCTTCCGGTGCAGCGGCGCAGGGCCTTGTGCTGATGGACGTCACCCCGCTGACCCTCTCCATCGAGACACTGGGCGGCGTGGCGACCCCCCTCATCACCCGCAACAGCATGATCCCCACCCGCAAGAGCCAGATATTCACCACGGCCCGCCCCATGCAGACCAGTGTGGAGATCAACGTCCTGCAGGGTGAGCGGCATTTCGCCCGCGACAATAAGAGCCTCGGCAAGTTCAAGCTGAACGGCATCCGGGCCAGCTTCTCGTCCAAGCCCCAAATCGAAGTCACCTTTGACATCGACGTCAACGGCGTCGTCAAGGTCTCGGCCAAAGACCTCGGCACCGGCCGGGAGCAGAACATCACCATCACCGGCAGCACGAACCTCTCGGAGAATGAGATCCAGCGCGCCATGGCCGACGCCGCCGCCTACGAGGCCGAGGACAGCCGCCGAAAAGAGCGGCTTGACCTCCACAATCAGGCCGAGGTGCTGGCCTACAAGGTGGACGAGGCTCTCTCCAAGTGCAAGAAGGAGCTGGACAAAGAGGAGAAGAACCGCATCAAAGCCGATGTGGCCAACCTCCGCCGCTGCCTGCGGAAGGATAAGCCCGAGAAGATGAACGAGACAGAGGAAGCAAACCTCCGTCAGGCCAAGAGCCAGCTCGAAGCATCCGCAAACCACCTGATGGTGCTCTATGCATCGGAGCAGAGCGAGAACGGCTCGGACGGGACCATTTGATAAACAGTAAGACCCCCGCTGCGTTTACAGCGGGGGTCTTTTTCGTCTGAGGGAAAAGTATCGATGGAAAACAAAGAGGAGAGAGGGAAAAACTTATCGGCCAACGATGAGGTCGCGGCGGCCGCGGAAGCCCACGGTGAGGTGAGCGCTGCTGCCGAGGTGGCGCAGAGTGACCCGGGTGCCGGGCTTCTGGCCCTGGCACAGCAGAGTCAGGTTCAGGGTGGTGGAAGTCTTGCCGGTCTTGAGCACCAGCGTGCTTACGCCCTGATTCATCAGGGTCTGCATGTCGAGGATGGTGGTGCGGAAGGTGGCGTTGTCATCGGGGGCGTCCAGCGTCAGCACGCGGCCTTCCTGACGGGCGGTGTAGAGCACCTGCTTGCCCAGCAGGCCCTTGACGGTGTAGCGGGCTTCGCTCTTCTCCACCGGCGTGTCAGAGGGCAGAGGGGTCTCGCCAGAGATCATCATCACGTTGCCCTGAATGGGGTTCTCCACCGGGGAGGCGTAGCCGCCGTAGTTGGGGTCTACCTCCCCCACCGGAACGTCAGAGTGGAGAGCGATGTCACCCTGAACCATGACCTCGGACGACTGAGGGGGCAGATAACCGGCAACGGTCGTGTCCTCGGCGTCGGCGGCAAAGGCACCCACGCTCATGGCGGCGGTCATGGTCAGCAGCGCGGCAGCAGCGGCGGCGCGGCGGGCAGTGTTCTTATTCAGCAGTCTCATAGTAGTATCCTCCTGTAGATGTAGGAAGTCGACCTCTCCGTCAGCGCTGGTGCGCTGACGGAGAGGTTTATCCCAAACGCTTTTATCAGCGGTACGGCGTATCGGAAAACCGCCGTATCTGTAATGAATACGGATACGGCGGCTGGATTATTGCAGAGATCCTGTTTTAATTTTCGCTGGAATCTTTTTCCTCAAGGATAGCCATGAACTCGTCGCCGGTGATGGTCTCCTTTTCATAAAGGTACTTCGCCAGCTCGTCGAGCTTTGCGCGGTTGTCGGTGAGGATCTTGACGGCCTTTTCGTGC
>ERZ810555.286-NODE-286-length-8796-cov-4.92907_pt1 | contig 8796 bp, 4 predicted proteins | sample MGYA00520328_ERZ810555 | MGnify/ENA primary metagenome ERZ810555 (study PRJEB31588, sample SAMN03399021) | human gut metagenome | study: EMG produced TPA metagenomics assembly of the PRJNA231909 data set (A prospective, longitudinal analysis of the...
GCTCTTCCGATCTATCATGGATTGGTGGAAGACCGTTCTGCCGTTGCAGGGCGCACCCTCCTATGATGACAAGAAGCTCGGCCGCGACCACGACATGGAGCCGGGAGGCCCTGATCCGGAGACGGAGGACAAGGTGATGCTCAAGCGCCACCGCGTGTCCCGTATCTTCTGGAACCGCCACTTCTTCGATTACCCGATTTCGCTGAGCCCCAACACGTTGAAGGCCATGGGCTTCAAGCTCACCATGGTGGCCGGTTTCAGCTACCTGAAGTCCATGTTCCACAAGCTGCCGGAAGACAACCTGGAGAACTTCTACATCAACCGTTTCGGCCGCAAGCTGTATTCGATGTTCTTCGAGGGCTACACGGAGAAGCTGTGGGGCCGCCACCCCTCCCAGATCTCCGCCGACTGGGGTGCCCAGCGCGTCAAGGGCCTATCCATCATGGGCGTGCTCAAGAACGCCTTCCAGAAGCTTAGCCCTAGGAAGCGCTCCAACGCGGAGGTCGAGACCTCGCTGATCGAGGAGTTCTGGTATCCGAAGTACGGTCCCGGCCAGCTGTGGGAGACCGTCGAGTCCAATTGCGAGGCCGCCGGCGTCAAGGTGCTGACCGACGCCAGGGTGGTCGAGGTCCGCCAGACCGATGGTGCCGTGTCTTCCGTGGTGTACGAGGATTCCGAGGGCAACCGCACCGAGCTTTCCGGCGACCAGTTCATCTCCTCGATGCCGGTCAAGGACCTGGTCAACGCCATCGACGCGGCCGGCGACGATCCCGAGGCCGCTGATTCCAAGCCCGCCCCGGCCGATATGACCGAGGTGGCCAACGGCCTGCCGTACCGCGACTTCGTGACCGTGGGTCTGCTGGTCAAGCACCTGAAGCTCAAGAACACCACCGACATCCCCACCCTCGGCAATCCGCCGATCGTGCCGGACTGCTGGATTTACGTGCAGGACCCGGGCTACAAGGTCGGCCGTCTGCAGATCTTCAACAACTGGAGCCCGTATCTGGTCAAGGACGTGGACGACACCGTGTGGGTCGGCCTCGAGTACTTCTGCGAGGAGGGCGACTCGTTCTGGAACATGAGCGAGGAGGACGTCACCAAGTTCGCGATCTCCGAGCTCACCCGCATGCGTGTGATCAACGGTCCGGACGAGGTCATCGACTCCCATCGTGAGCGTGTCAGGAAGGCGTACCCCGCCTACTTCGACACCTATGAGCACATGGACGAGCTCATCGAGTACCTCGACGGCTTCGGCAACCTGTACTGCGTGGGCCGTAACGGCCAGCACCGCTACAACAACATGGACCACTCCATGGCCACCGCCATGGAGGCCGTCGGCAACATCAAGACCGGCAAGACGTCCAAGAAGAACGTGTGGTCCGTCAACACCGAAAAGTCCTACCACGAAAAAAAGTGAGTAAGCCTTGTTGAGCTCCCTCGTCACAGAGGGAGTTTTTTTTGGTTTTCGGCGGGCCGTTTTGCGTTGGTCGAGTTGGCGTTGTACAGTAAACGAAGTTCGCGAAGACTCAGAGACGCAGCGAACATTCATGAGCGGTGCGACCGCAATAATCACTCTTAACGCCTGGATAGGCATGGGCCTGTTCGGTATGGAAAGGGCAACCAGTGGCAAATAGCCAGAATCTTGAGGATATGAAGCTGCCTGAGCTCAAAGAGCTCGCTAAACAGATGGGCCTGCGCGGCACGTCGACCATGCGCAAGCCCGAGCTGCGCGCCACCCTGCAGGCGGCGCGCAATGGTGGAGAGCCGCCGGCCGGTGTGACCGTGCGCGCCCCCAAGGCCGCCAAAACCGCCAAGGTCGTCAAGGCTCCGCAGCCCGATGCCGCTGAGGCCAGCACCACAGACAATGCTGACGCGGCCACCCAGTCGCTGGCTCCAGCTCCGGCTGCCACGGAACCGCAGCTCGATTTGCCGCTTCCCGTGGCCGACGATGCCAAGAAGGACGAGACCGAACCGCGACGCACCCGTCGTAAGGCCGCCGATGATGCCGCATTCGAACCGCGTGCGGCCCGTCGTCGTCGCGATGACGACCAGTCCGATTTCGCTCGCCGCAAGCCGCGCAAGAAGGCCGATGAGGCCGGCGATCTGCTGGCCACGCTCGATTTGGGAGATGCAGCGCCTACCGAGCGTCGCCGCGAGCGCCATGAGGACGTGGAAGTTCCTCTGATTCGCCGAGTCCGTGATGATGAGGACGAGCAGCCTCGCCGCCGCCGTCGCACTGCGGAAAACAGCGAAGAAACCGTGCGTGACCTCGACGATATCCTGGCCACGCTGCCCACGCAGAAGCACGAGGAAACGTCCGAAGACGGCGAGCAAAACGACGATCACGAGTTTGTGCGTCGTAACCGCCGCGACCGTAGCGATCGTAACGATCGCGATAACCGTAATGATCGCAACGATCGCCGTAACCGCCGCATGCGTGGCCGTGATCGCGACAACGCCGATGATGATCGTCGCTATGATGATCGCGATAATCGTAGCGATCGCAATGACCGTGATAGCCGCCGCGAAGAGCCGCAGGAGGATCTGGTGCCGGTGGCCGGCATCGTCGACGTGCTCGACTCCTACGCTTTTGTGCGCACTTCCGGCTACCTGCCAGGCCCGAACGACGTGTACGTTTCCATGGGCCAGGTCAAGAAGTACGGCCTGCGCAAGGGCGATGCCGTCCATGGTTCGATTCGCGCCCCGCGTGAAGGCGACCGCCGCAACCAGCGCCAGAAGTTCGTGCCGCTGCAGGCCATCGATTCCATCAACGGCCAAAGCGTTGAAGAAGCGCTCAACCGTCCGCAGTTCTCCAAGCTCACGCCGCTGTACCCGCAGGAGCGTTTGAAGCAGGAGACCGCCCCGAACAAGCTCACCGGCCGTATCATGGATATCGTTTCCCCGATCGGCAAGGGCCAGCGTGGTCTGATTGTCTCCCCGCCGAAGGCCGGTAAGACCATCACCCTGCAGAACATCGCCAACTCCATCGCCGCCAACAACCCCGAGGTCCACCTTATGGTGGTGCTCGTGGATGAGCGCCCCGAAGAGGTCACCGATATGGAGCGCACGGTCCAGGGCGAGGTCATTTCCTCCACCTTCGACCGTCCGGCCTCCGATCACACCACGGTCGCCGAACTGGCCATCGAACGCGCCAAGCGTCTTGTGGAGCTCGGCCAGGACGTGGTCGTACTGCTCGATTCCATGACCCGACTGGCTCGCGCCTACAACATCGCAGCCCCTGCCTCCGGCCGCATCCTGTCCGGTGGTGTGGACGCGCAGGCCCTCTACCCGCCGAAGAAGTTCTTCGGAGCGGCCCGCAACATCGAAAACGGCGGCTCCCTGACCATCATCTCCTCCGCGCTGGTGGAAACCGGCTCCAAGATGGACGAGGTGATTTTCGAGGAGTTCAAGGGCACCGGCAACATGGAGCTGCGCCTGTCCCGCGAGCTGGCGGACAAACGACTGTTCCCGGCCATCGACATCAACGCTTCCGGCACCCGCCGCGAGGAGCTCATCACCAATCCGCAGGAACTGCCGGTCATCTACCGTCTGCGTCGTCTGTTGGGAGGCATGGAGCCCGAGCAGGCCTACCAGACGCTGGTGCCGCGCCTCAAGAAGACCGCCACCAACCGCGACTTCCTCGCCGCCATCGTGCAGCAGGCCAACACCGGCAACGCGGTCAACGGCAACTGATCAGACCGCTGAACAATAGTGTAAGGGCTGCACCCCGATTGATACGGGGTGCAGCCCTTGTCGTATATGATGCAAATACATCAACTATCACATTGCAGTTGTAGTATTGCCGTCAACGTTCACATGCACGCTGACGATATATGAGATGAAAGAGGCATCCATGTGTTCGATTGTTTTGGGAGTGGGCAATGGTGCGGCCATGTTCGGCGATGCGGATGCCAGCCATATCCCCACCGGCGACTATGACATCTGAGATATCTGACTTTGTGCATCGTGCAAAGCCGTAATCGGGAGTATCCTCGAATCTATGAGCGAAACGAGCAGCGACTGGCAAAGGACCACCATCGACTCCGCCCAGGCGGCGGCCCACCCGGAAACCGCACAAGCGGTGGCGCGCATCAAAGCGCTGCGCCAAACCATCGATAACATCGATTCGGCGGCCATCGCATTACTGGCCGAGCGGTTCAAGACCACCTCGCAGGTCGGCGTGCTCAAAGCCAACGCCGGATTCGCGCCCGAAGACACCAAGCGTGAGGACTATCAGATCGAGCGCCTCCACCGCATCGCCATCGATGCCGGGCTTGATCCGGAAATTGCCGAAATGTACCGTGAATTCGTGGTTACCGAAGCCAAGAAGCGCCACCAGCGCATAGCCGATGCCGGTGGCGACCCGGGCGTACTCGACGTATTCGCCTGATTCGCCCGCAGCGAATGGGCACCTTTCGGATATTCGTCTATAGGGCAAGTTGCCTGCAGCGACTACATTAATACGGGAATGGAATGCCCATAGTGGCCGACTGTATGAATGGGATACGTAAATGAGATGTGGCACCGCACTGGTCAGTTGCGCATTGTGCGTGGCTTCGATTCTCGGCGGTGCTTGGATGTCTCGTCCGACTCCGGTTGATTACGGTCCGGTGCTCGCTACGGCAAGTGATATGTACGCCGTCACCGATGCCGAAGGGGAGCCGGTCCGTTGGTATGTGGTAAGGAAGGGCGGCGCCGGCAATGGCGCCAGTGCCGATTCCGGCAATATCGGTTCCACTGATACCGATTCCGCCAATAGTGATTCCGACACGTCCAAGGTTTCTCGTATCGCCGCTTTCGCCGCCACCCTGCCATGGAAAGTCAGCGTCACCTACTCGCTTGACGGTCCGAACGTCGAGGCAAACGAGGTTGCCGGCGCGTCTGGACTGATCGGCGTGTATATCGATATTAAGCCGCAAACCAAGGAGGCCAACCGTACGATCCCGGTTGTCGCCTTTACCGTGCCTACGCAGGTAGCCGATGATGTTTCCGCTGACAACTCCATTACGGTGACCATGCAAGGTTCCAATACCGTAGTCGCTGCAGCTGGAAAAGCCGCAACCGGCTTGGAATTCAGCTGCTATATGAACGCCAAAGACTTCTCCATGAGTTCCGTGGCGCTCGCCGCATTGCCTTCCAATTCCAGCAGTCCGGCAGTTGGTGCTAATCCCGATGCCGCGAATGCTGCCGCACAGCCTGCTGCCGATACGGATGTCGCCCAACTCACCGCCTCTGCCGCCACACTGGTCGATGCACTGACCGACGCCGGTTCCGGTGAACAGCAACAGCTCATCGAGCAGCTTCAAACCCTGCGCGATAACGAGCGTGCGCTGAACAAGTCTGTAGTGGCCGAACGCGAAACCGCCCATAAGCGGACGTTTGAAGACTATATGGCCGCGTATGTGGGCTCATATACCACGCACCTGTCTGGATCGATTGGCACCTCCACCCAGTTGCCGGCGTTGATGGGCACGGCCGGCGAACTGTCCGGGGACACGCCTTTGGCTCAAGCCGTACTCGACTTGGCCAACGCGGTGAACAACGTCAGTGCCGCACATCAGCATGCCGGTGCGGTCGATGCGTTGGACGAGGTGATTCGCCGCATCCAGCAGCAAGGCACCACCGGACTGGTGGATGATCTGACCGCCGAGGCTTCGGAGGAAGCCGCTCGAGGCTCCAAACAATACGCCGATGGACAGAGCCAGCTCTCCGCCGCAATGATTCCGTATTCGATGAAATACACGGACGTCTATACGGCCAATTTGAGCGCCCTGACCGGTGGCACGTCCTCGGGCGCCACCGCTTACGAGAGCCAAGCCATCGCCGAAACCAACGGTAGCGATGAACTCGCCGACGCTCAATCCAAGGTCGATGCCGCGATGAGCACGCTTGCCACCGCCTCCGAGCATACGGGCAAAGCCACGGCCTTGCGCCAGATTGTATTGCGATTCTCCGATCAGTTCGAAGGCGGCGCGTCCTCGGCTTCCGGCAGTGATGGTGATGGCTCGTCCGGTGATGTCTCTTCCGGTCCGGTGACCGAGGCTCAGGCACTGACTAGCTTGGTCGATTCGCAATCGCAATCGTTCTACGGTAAGACCCGGGCCGCCCAAGCCAAGCGTAAGGCCGATGCTGCCCGTAAGCAGGCCAAAGCCGCGCAACAGCAGCAGTCGCAGCATTCCAAGGCCTCACTGGTCGATGACACCATGTCCATGTCTGCTGGCGATGTGATGAACTATGCGGGTGGTCTTACTTCGGCCATCGGTGGTGGTGATAAGTCCGACTCGTCTAAGAGCGCTGGTTCGGGAACGAACGACTCAGCCAAGTCGAGCGATACTGGCGATTCCAGCAACAATCTTGACACCGCTCCGGTACTGTTCGGCTTTGGCACTGGCGGCACGCTGCTCAAGCACGATATGAACGCGCTGATTAATGAGACCGTGAAAATCAGTGATGCTGGCACGCTCTTGGCGCAGGCCGTCGCGCAGCTCGACAGCCCCAATACGCAACAGAAAACCGCCGAAACCCGATATCTCATCGTCATTCCGACGGTGTGATGGTGTATGCGGGAAAATCCGCATGTGACAGGTGCCCAATACGCGTAAAGTGCGTTATCGGTGTGGGACGCCGCGTCAAAAACTGGCTTTTTCGATGCGGCGTCCCACACCCTCTTGTAAGTCAGAGCTAACTATAGTTTGAAGAATGGCTAAATTTCAAGGATTTGTTGATTTGGTCTGTGGGACGCCGCGTATATAAAACGTTTGACACGCGTGGTGGCCCACGCTATTGTGGGCCACCAGCTTACAATGCGGGATATTTGCGTGCCGTCCCACAGTCGTGTCATCCGAACGTCAAAAAACAAAAGAGGGGGACCTCAATAGGAGGTTCCCCTCTTTTGCTGCTGCGCGCAACGCTCAGTGCTTTGGCTTCTTGGCTGGCGGCTCACCGAGCTCGCTGGCTTCGACGGCGACCTCGGTTTCGGGCGCGTCTTCGGCGGCGGATTCCTCGGCGTGCTTGGCCACCAAGTCGAACTTGCCGACCACGCGACCGGCCTGCGCGATATCGCCCAAGGCGGCGTGAATCGCGTCCACACCTTCCGAGGCAGCGGACAGTGCCACAGACAGGATTGGGGTCTTCATGGAGACCTTGGCCTCGGACTTGATCTTACGCAACTGCTCGACGGCCTTGCCGGCCCAAGTCAGTAGCTCGGGGGAAGCACCGGTGGCGGCCTCGACATACGGGTCCACGACCGGCCAGGCGGCGCGATGCACAGAACCGGAACCGGCGTGCATCCAGCTCCACACTTCCTCGGTGGCGTACGGCAGATACGGGGCCAGCAGACGTGCGAAAGCGTCCAGGCCCAGACCCAGAGCGGTGCGGGCGGACTTCACAGCCTTCTCGGACGGCACATTGCCGTGCTCGTCCGGAGTGCCATAGGCGCGGTTCTTGACCAGTTCGATGTAGTCGTCGCAGAACTGCCAGAAGTAGGACTCGATGACTTCCAGCGCCTTGGAATGCTCGTAGGATTCCAGCGCCTCGGTGGCCTGACGCACCACCAAAGCCAGCTTGGCCATAGCGGCGCGATCCAGCGGTTCGGTCACATCGGCCGGGTTCCACGCGGCCTCGGCGGCAGCGCCCACATGATGATTCTCGTCCTCGCGGCCGATGGACAGCGCGAACTTGGTGGCGTTCAGCAGTTTGATGGCCAGTCGACGGCCGATCTTCATCTGGCCGATGTCATACGTGGCGTCCAGGCCCAGACGGGCGGCGGCGGCCCAGTAACGCACGGCGTCCGCACCGAACTTCTCGATCGGCTCGTTCGGCACCACGACGTTGCCCTTGGACTTCGACATCTTCTTGTGGTCGGGGTCCAGGATCCAGCCGGACAGCGTGGCATAGGCCCACGGCAGGCACTTGTTCTCCAAGTGTGCGCGGTCCACAGTCGAGAACAGCCAGGTGCGGATGATGTCCTGACCCTGCGGGCGCAGGTCCATGGGGAAGGTGGAAGCGAACAGGGCCTTGGATGCCTCGTCCGGCTCGGCCCAGTGGGTCACGATCTGCGGGGTCAGCGAAGAGGTGGCCCACGTGTCCATGATGTCCTTTTCGGCGGTGAAACCACCGGGCACATCACGCTGGGACTCGTCGTAGCCCTCCGGCACGTCGATGGTCGGATCGATCGGCAGACGATCCTCGGACGGAGTGATCGGGTGATCGTAATCCGGCTCGCCGGAAGCGTTCACCGGGTACCACAGCGGGAACGGGACGCCGAAGAAGCGCTGACGGGAGATCAGCCAGTCGCCGTTCAGGCCGTGCACCCAGTTCTCATAACGCACGCGCATGAAGTCGGGGTGGAACTCGAGTTCCTTGCCGCGCTCGATAAGTTCGGCGTTCAGCTTGGCGTCGGTACCGCCGTTCTTCAAATACCACTGGCGGGAGGTGACGATCTCGAGCGGCTTGTCGCCCTTCTCGTAGAAGTTCGTCATACGCTTGGTCGGGGTCGGCTCGCCGTCCAGATCTCCGGACTCGCGCAGCTTGTCGACGATGATCTTGCGGGCGGAGAATGTGGTCTTACCAGCGGTTTCGGCAAAGACTTCGCGGCCGGCCGGGTCCTCGATCCAGTCCGGGGTATCCATCACGATACGGCCGTTGCGCTGGATGATCGGGCGGGTGGGCAGCTTCAGGTCGCGCCACCACTCGACGTCGGTCACATCACCGAACGTACAGCACATGGCGATACCGGCACCCTTGTCCATTTCCGCGGCCTTGTGCGCCAGAATCGGCACCTTCACGTGGAACAGC